>Ga0325414_1000651_pt1 | contig 29703 bp, 11 predicted proteins | sample PopdelMetagenome_8_FD_206183 | JGI IMG/M metagenome (GOLD analysis project Ga0325414, IMG submission 206183) | Populus deltoides microbial communities from Bellville, Georgia, United States - Leaf-PdKOR-R3 | ecosystem: Host-associated > Plants > Phyllosphere > Phylloplane/Leaf | place: USA... | reverse complement strand
CATGTAAACTCAACTAAAAGTATTTGTTTCCCTGCCTTGCCTTCCTCGGCTTCTTCTTCCTCTTCTCTCTCCCACTGCTCTTTTCTTTCTTGTATCCGCCTCCTCTCTATCTTTCTCTCGGTGTCTCTTTGAGTTCACATGTCTTGCTTGATGGGATTATGAGAAAGCCATTGTTGATGAAACCGTTGAATGAAAATATATAATATATCTCTTTAGAAGAAAAACCAAGAATCCCACTTTTAACGTCTACACAGTCGTATCAATATCTAAGTTTCATCAACAAGTGTTTTTGCTTGGTTACAATGATGAGGTCTGTGCCCTTCTTTGTTATCTCTACAAGTATTCTTTGTTTTTTTTTTCCCTCCTCCATCTTGGTAACCCATCCATCTTCTTCTTCTTCTTTTTCATCATCCGGATGCTTTTCAAATCTAAATTTGGCTTAGAGTGTTGATCTTTCTGCTTTCTTTTGGTTTTATTTTATCAACTTTGAATAGATGGACTGGTTGTTGGATCCGGATTCAATTGTTCTTGTTGTTGTTTGTTGGTGATGGTGGTCATGATGAGGAGGAGGAGGAGGCATGAACTTGGGTTTTGCTTGTTTTTTATTTGTGTGTTTTGAAGATGATATTCCGTTCGCAGATTTCTTTGTGAAAATCAACAACAATGCTCCAGTGTTTCAAAGACAAGTTCCTCAACAAACAAATATAATATGATACGATGAATAATCAATTGTCTCTCGAGAGTGAGATTAAACACGCTCTTCAATGAATTGGATGATCAATAAGATCCAGATATTATTTGGGTTCTGGTATTCATCAATTTGTGTGTTTCGAGCAGCCACCATTGTCTAATGTCAATTGCTGTTGTCGACAATACAAAGATCCAAAATCTCTGTTTTTAAAAGCAAAGACGACACTTTTAGTCTCAAAAGTCTGCTGCTGCTGCTGCTGCTGCTTGGATTGGCTAGGCCTTATCTATTAGTCTCAAATGTCATATTGCAATGTTCATTTCTTCCCAGGCTGGAGTCAAAGACCCGTTTCAATCTCAACCTCCTCTTTTCCACAGTCTGCAAAGGAATCCTCATTTATCATCAACTTCAATGCTCCACTACTTCTTTGTTTCTCTAGTTTTTCCTTTGTGATTGCACTCCTAATATTGCTCGAGTTAAATGAGGTGTTTTGATCACTTCAATTTCTATGTCCATTAATTTTCTTTCACTGATCTATAGGACTGATTAATCTGGGTTTTATGTTGAGAATGAATGAATGCACGGATTGTATGATGTGGTAGCTAGAGGTTCACCTAGGAAAATGGTATGTGTTAATCTTGGTTTATGCGCCGGATCCAGTGAAAGGATTACAATTTTCTCTTTTTAATGATATGATCTTTGGACTACACAGTTCTCTATATGTTTCTGATGTCTTTCTCTGAATCCTTATGCATTGCCTTGCGGATCATCTCTTTGTTATCTACTGATAACGAATGACTTTTCTATTGTGTACAGGTATCAGAGAGTAAGCCCAGATTGTGTTCCTTTGAGCAATGGCAAAAAACCTAATGGAGCCGAGAACGGAAGGTCAATCCCCAATGGTTTCAATTCCACAAGTACTAATTTTGATACTAAAGGTCTCAGATTTAGATCTCCATCGAGAAACCAAGACCACCACAATAACAGTACAACCAGTTCTCCACATTCAGAGAACGACCACAATCAGACACAAAGACATGACTCTAGTCCAGGTCCTAGCCCGAGCCGAGGTGGCAACGGTGATGTGTTGTTGCAATGGGGACAAAAGAAGAGAGCTAGAGTGTCAAGGTCAGAGATCAGGGCTTTGGCTGATGAATCGTCATCTTCTGGTCAAGCTAGACAACCCATCAACAGGGTTCCTAGGAGAGTTGATAACAAGTTCTCTCCACCCACCATGCCACCACCGCCTCCACCACCACCACCACCACCCAAACAGTCCATTAGTACTAGCATCAGAGGTGGAAACTTGAAGAAAGAAAATTCTGGGTTTCTTTCGCACAGGTACTCATTTTTTTTTTTGTAATTTTATGAAATATATGTTTTTTGGATATTTGTCAGGTTATGAATTTATTTCTTAAGATTATGTTCTAGACGTTGTTTGATGTTTGATAGCCTACAACACTTGATGAGTTTTTGGTATATATTCCTTGAAATTTATTTGGATGATATAATTTGGTGGGATCTCGTCTTGATTTCTTATTTTGAGGTTGAGGTTGAGGAAGTTTTGGGATCTAAACATATGATATTGTTAACTTCTCTGTTCATAGAGTTGTTGAAGAGCAACTTCTTTTTGAGGTGATTTACCTTTCTACCCCTTGAAAAAACGGGAGAAGAATGTGAATATATATCAATCTCTCATCTTTCTTCACCTAGTGGTTTGATGGATATCCAAGAAGTCCATTCCCATTCGCAGTCACCTCTCCCCTGATCTGTGTTCGCTTTGTTCTTGATTTACTTCGCTTCTCATTTTCGCTTGTTAGTTTGATGGGGTTATGGCATCACCCACCCACTTTGTGCCCCCCCCTTTTTTTTTTTATGTCCCCTGCTCATGTCATGACCATTCTGTCCTCATCTTGAGACTTTCCCATCTCATTGAAACTTCTTTCAAAGAAAAAGGCTATAGGACCTTATTTAGTTTTTCTGCTCTTTATTGGTATTGGTGAATTTTGTGAAATGTGTTTGTCTATCTTTTTGTTTTTTTCAATTCTTAAACACAGTTATGTACTGATTGTGTATTTACAGCTATCATATGCTATCTGATAAGGTTATATGCTTTCTTTTTCTTGTTTTAGGTGGGTATTAAATTCCCCTTTGTCCCTTTTTCTGCCCTTGATCCATATTCACTTCAAAGTCTAAGAAAACCCACTTTTGTTTGCCTGTTTCTCAGAACCAAACCAAAGCATTTCTCATCAGCAAAGTTTGCATCTCTTTTTTTTGTGTGGCCATGACCAGGAATTTAGAAAAGCGATCCGGTGCTGGAAATGGGTCCCCGTCAAGAAATAGTGGTGGCAGTAGCAGGGTTGTTTCTAGATCTACTGCAGGAAAGAGATCTCCTCCAACACCAGAAAATATTGATAGAAAGATGCCTAGCTCTAGGTCAGCGGCAAAGGATGAGAAACCAAATGGATCATTAGTACAAGCTGATCATCAAATGAATCAAGTTGATTCCACGCGGGCTAAATCAGAGAAGGAAGCTGGGGTTACAACTAGCAATACTGTCTCAGTTCCAGTGGTATCTAGTGGAGGAGAAAAGGCGAATAACAATGGAGTCATCGGGTGGCCAAGGATTTATATTGCTTTGTCAAGGAAGGAAAAAGAAGATGATTTCTTTGCAATGAAGGGCACAAAACTACCACAACGACCCAAGAAAAGGGCTAAGAACATTGATAAAGCACTTCAGGTAATCACAAACTTGCCATCTTTTAATATTTTTGATATTACTTGCAACAATGATAAAGGATTTTGATGGGTTTCTTTTATATATATATGTGTATTTGGGCAGTATTGTTTTCCAGGGATGTGGCTATCTGACTTAACAAAGAGCAGGTACGAGGTTAGAGAGAAGAAATGTGTGAAGAAGGTAATGGTCTTTCTGCTTCTAACATCCTGTGAACTGAAACAGATCATGCCATTCAACTTCAACTTGTGTTTGTGTATTTTTATTTATTTTTTTGTTCTGTTTGCTTACTTGCTCCCATGTCTCCATCCCTTGCATATTGCAATCACTGGCACATATGACGCTGTTGTCATTAAGCATTGGTCTGTCACTTATTTGTGTTCGGCATGTTAGACACGAATCCCAACTCTATGAACACGTGTAAGACCACCGCATGCCTCCCATTAACCCAAGGGTTTCTTCTCTTTCCCTAATAAACTCGTCCATGAAAGGGTCGTTGGATTTATCTTCTAGCATAATGAGGGTGAATTCTTTTTCAAACCAAAATAATAAATAAATCAAGTCATTGGGATGGATGATGGTACACGGCCTCTGTCGTTTTGAGACATGACATATTATCTTTTATTAATATGGACGGTGGTGGAGGCTAGTACATTTATGGGCATGAAATTGAATGCACGGGGGGAAAAAGAAAAATGTTTTACTGTCCATGCTTGTTTGTAGCATCAGTTATCCAAGCATCAAGCCTTAAAACTCCTTGGTTTGAGTTATTCATGGGATGTGAAATTTCACATGCAGCAAAAACGAAGAGGGCTAAAGGGGATGGAGAGCATGGACAGTGATTCCGAGTAGATGGCGGGCAGTAAATGCTATTCTAATTATGAGAGAGACGGAGAAAAGAAGCCCTCATCGGTCTCTCAATGCTGCTGCGGCGGCCTGTGGTTATTACTATTGATGCGTAGTGGGTAGGGCCATCCACTGTATTTTGAAATTTACCTGCCCTACTGTTGATGATATTGCTAGAAGAGTGGATAACCATGGGGATTTATTCTGGTGGGTCAAATGCCATGCGTCCAGCAACAACAGATGGATAGAGGCAAGCCAGTGAGCTGGATGGTTTCACAAGATGGGTCGGGCCAGTTCAACCACCGAGCCACTCGCATGCTGACAGAAACCAGTTTGTGGAAGACAGGAGGATCTTTTTGCGTTTCTTTTGCGGTCAAATTTTTGTGTTCAATTCTTTGGTTTATACTCTGTAAAGAATTGCTCCTGCGTTTTTCCCAGCGCCAAATCTCAGAGCAGCTTTTCTCCTTCTGTTTTTGGTTTTCTTTTCTCCCCCTCTTCTTTTTTAACTTGACCACGAATGAAGTCTTTCTTTTCATTGAATCCCTCCAGCAGCTAAATGGATGGTCGCGTTTATTTTCTTGGCTCGAAGTAAAAGGGAAGGAGAAGGAAGAAGAAAGAAGATAAAAACACTCGTGATTAATCTAAATAAAATATAAGAACACATGGCATCCTCGTTTACCTGTTACCCGAACGGAACCTGCCATTACTAATTTGTCTGGAGTTAGGTCAAAGTTATGATTTCAAAGTTTTTTTTTTTTCTTTAAATTTGAACCGGTCATTATGTCCTGGTTACTAAGTCCAACTTTTTTTTTTTCTTCTTTTTTATGTTTGTTCATGTAATGGCCATATTTGTAAATCCTTGTTTAAATTAAAAAATATATATTTTTATTATTATTAAGCTGTTCTTGTTAGTGGATTATTTGTTATTACAGAGTCTATTTTTTAAATATGTTTTTTTATTTAATATTAGTTAAATTTGATGACTTTTTTAATTGTGTAAAATACATTTTTAATATTGACAAATATTTAATAATGATGAATATTAATTAATAAAATTTACCTTTTCTTTTTCTTTTTCTTTCTATTCAACAGGAGAATTGCCCTCAACTAGGCAACTAGACTCCATTTGCTTTTATGATAATTGAGAATATTATTGCTGAAATTAATATACAACATGCAAAACCATTAATTAAGAGGGTGACTTGCCAGAAGAAACTTTAAAAACTGTAAACCTTTGTCGTGAATTGGAACAATAACTTTTAAATTTAAATAAACGTTATCTTTATGAAATTGAAACTAATATTTATTTATTTATTAATTATTATATTTTAAATAAATAAATATTAATTGTGATAAAGATAATATTCATATATTTTAAAATTTTAAAATAACTTCTTGCAAAGTGTGGAGACGTTTCTTACACCAAGGACGGCTGGGAAGATTCCTCTTATCTCCTTGAATCCTGCTTGCCAGTGAAGCAACAAGAGAAAGGGAAGGAAATGGAGTTTTTTCTTTTCTTTTCTTTTCAAGATAGCACGGTAGGAGTAAAATGTAAAAAAAAACAGCAGTCAAAATTTAATTCTGAAAGTAACACATTTTATAAAATCACATATATCATTTCTGACTTCTTTAAAAAGACTAATATTTATTTATTTTTAAAATATTATTGTGATATAATACAATAATTAGTAACATATTAGTATATTGGCCCGTGTTCCGTAACGGGTCAATAACAATTTTTTTTCAAATATAAAACAAATATGAATAATAAAAAGTGCCAGAACCAATCAGCCAGATCTAAATGCTGTTGGATCTGACTACGGAGCCAGACCTAATATTCTTGGGTTTGGAGGGCAAGACAATTACGTTTTTGCGACTCAGCGAGATCCAATAGCCTTGGATCTGGGAGGAATGTCAAACGCACTATCATAGGATAGGGTTGCCTAGTCAAACCCAAATGCTTTTGGGTTTGGCAGCTTAGCTGGATCCAATAGTATTGGGTCTTGCCCCACAGTCAAACCTAATATCCTTGGGTTTGGCTGCGAAGCTAGATCCAAGGAGCCTTATGTGTGGCGGGAATGCCAGACCCAGTAACATTGGGTCTGGCTCTTGAGCTAGATCGAAGGAGCCTCGGGTCTGACAGGAATATCAGACCCAAAAGCATTGGGTCCGGCTCGGCAACCAGACCTAAAAGCATTGGGTCTAGCTCGACAAATGCTATTAGGTGTAGTTGCGGAGCCTGAGTCAGATCTAATATCCTTGGGTCTGGTGACCCAACCAGACCCAATATCCTTGGATCTGATTGCAAAGCTACACTCAATATCCTTGAGTAGGGCTGCCCAGACAGACTCAATATCTTTGGGTCTGAATGCGGAGCTACATTCAATATCCTTGAACCTGGCAGGAATGTCAAACCCAATAGCATTGCGTATGACGGCTAAGCCAAATATTTTTTTACTAAAAATAGTAAAGACAACGCCTCCTGATGCTACAGTGTCTTTTACAATGCAAACACTGTATGTCTACAGTGTGGTCCATAGTACAAACACTCTATGTATACAGTACTTGCACAATGTTTTTTCTTAGGTATGGTTGCGAAGCCAGATCCAACAATATTTTTTGACTAAAAACAAAAAAGACAACGTCCCCTGATGTTACAGTGTTGTATACAGTGCAAACACTCTATGTGTATAGTGTGGTCCACGGTGCAAGAAGTCTATGTTCACAGTAAATGCACAGTATTTTTCCCATGCCTTTTAAAGTATAGTATAATTCACCCTTAAATACTAACTTTTTTAGCTATTTAACTAGTCAACTTTGTCCCAGCTATATCCCGCTTGGATCAAAAGTTAGTTTTTAATGAAAAGAACAAGAGCAACAAAAAAAGTTAACACCTGTATCTAGTTAAATATATAAAGAATTATATACAAAAATAAATATTAAAATAAAATGTTGACCCGAATTAAAAATTAAATTAAAAGATTAAGAGATAAATATAAATTAAAATAACTAATCTTAGGAGCCATTCAATTGGTTTTTTACATTATATGTTAATAATCTTTTTATATATATAAAAAAATTTAAATTCAATTAAAATAAAAAAAATTCTAATATTACCCTTTTTTTTCTCATTAATATATTTTTCTCGACCAGAAAATATAGAACTTCACTTAATAAAAACAAAAGACGATTAAAATAAACATCCAATATATTCTTAAGATAAAAAATATTTTTTTTATCTTAAAACCTTTGTGTCATATTAATGTGATTTTTTCTTGGCAATTGTCTTATTAGAATGTTTATTTCAATGAAATTTAATTAAAAAGGTGGGAAAAAATCGCAATGGGTTAAATAAATAGTGGCTTAGAGCACTTGATCCAAAAAAAAACAAAAAAAACCCTCTCGCGGGGCCTGCACGTGCAGGTATACACAACTGGCCTTGTTTTGCTTTTGATTGGGAAAAAGGCGACAACCTGTTTTCACTTTTTTTTTTCATAAATAAATAAAGATAGGTGGAACATAGTTTATTGCAGCAGACAATCCTCTCGTTAAATGAAATAATTTGATATAAATATTATATTTTAATAGTTTAAATTAGTGTTAATTTGATAGTTTAAATTAATGTTAATAACATATTTATTTTTTTATTATCAAAATTCAATGATTTTTCTGTTCTCTTTCAAACAGGGATAAAAAAATAATAAAAATAAATTTTTATATCAAAATAAAATTAAAAATATATTAAAAGATCATAATTGTATAATTCACATAATTGTTTAAATTGAAAAATTTAAATGCATTTTTTTTAAAATTTATAATACACCACTCATGTTTTCTACTTTTCATTTTGATACCTTTCTCTTCCAATCCTATTATTTCATAAAAATTTAAAATTAATTGTTTTTTAATTAGAACTAATAAAAATTTAAAAATCAAAATATAAAAAATATAAAACTTTATTCAATTCATCCACATTACACAGCAAAAACACCTCATCATTTAGATTATACGTAATTGCTACCCCTAGATTTTTTTTTAAAAAAAAAAATTAATACCCGCCTAAAAATTCCATCATCAGGTTCGAGGATATACTGAAGCAAAGCTACAAAAGGCTTAAACAAAATCACATTTTCAGATAAAAATAAAATCCCTAAAATAGATCGAAAAAATATTGATATTTAAATCATAGAATCTTCTGGTTCCGAGGGAGCCAACAAATATCAAAAGTGTACACATTGGCACCTAAACATGGTGCTTTTCTCCCTTCATTTTCCTTCTACTTCTTTCCCCTTCTAGAGAAGGATGCGAGCAGTCGTCACAAGCCTCCCTTGAATTGATTCCGGCAAGTTCTTTAACAAGCATCTTCATATGTTCGATAGGAGCCTCAAGAATTCCACATCTAGGAAATTGAATTAGCACGAGCTTCCTTGAGGCTCTACAATTCCGTATAGATATTAGAAAGAATATGTCAAAATGATTTAACTTTAAGTTCTTCAAAGTATCAAGAAAGGTGAGTATAATAACATACCAGACGTTTAAAAGATCTGCTATTTGGTGATTTCTTTTTCTCCTCTACACCTGGTTTTGCACGATCCAAGGCCTGTGATACAACGTGTGTTACTCTATCTGAGCCCTTAACTATAATAAATGAAAAAAAAAAACCCTCTTCTTTTCTTTGAATCATTGACTAGCCAAAAACCATGCAAGGAAATTTGAGGGCCCTGATAAATCAAAGTCCAGTAAGGACAGAGAAACGCGCTTCTTTTGGATAACTATCTGAACATGTCCCCATAATCCTTGGATACCAAAATGAGAATGGCTGAAAGAGAAATTTAAGCAAAGACTCGTCTGTAAAGCAAAGCTCAGCACTGCGCTTCTGTGGTCATTTAGGCAGCAGTTTCAGGAATTTCCTAGGAAATTGTAAGTTCTAGCCTTCCACTTTACTGACACCATTGCTGTGGCTTTACCTTGAGTTGCCTGTAATGGCAATATATTCCCGTCACTGTGAGTTGCCTGTAATGGCAATATATTCCTGTCACTGTCACCAACCAAACAGCCATTCCAACTGCGGGCGTCAATAATGGATTTTATGAGTTTAAGATCAAGTACAGCAGTACAGCCCTGCAAGGTCCAGGACCTATGTCAGTGAGTTGCTTGGCTTCCCTTGGGAAAAACAACAGCAACAATGCAACGACTCCTTTTCCCGCCTTTTCCCAATATCAACCGTAGACCTCTTCTAGCTTGATGGTTTTGTGCAGCTTAACATACCCAATTTCTTTCTTTCCTTCTTTCTTGGGTTCATCTGGAGGCCCTATGGAGCAGCTATCCACTATCCCTAAACTCCACACCCTTCTAGGTTTGAATAAACCTAAACTTAACATGGAGTGCTGATGCTGCACAGCCTGCTAGCAAGTAGCAACATGGTAGCTTAAGACCAAATGCACAGCAAAACTATGAACCCACACTAAATTTATTTGGTTGTGAAAGAACCGTCTTTCCTGTCAGACCTAAATTTCTTCATGCTTTAAAAAAATTATTTTCCACCAAGGAGAAAACTGAGCAAGCAAAGTCAACTGCAAAAGATGAAGATTTTACCTGAATCATAGATTCTACACGTCTTCGCATGCGAGTATGCATAAAACCCTCCGAGCACTGTTGAGGAAAGTGCATCGAATAATTATGTGTTTAGGTGGGGCAGATTAAAGGAAGCAGGAGCACAACCATAGATCCATACACTATTATTTATATCAAAGGTTCTTATAAAACAGCAATAGAAACTAAAATTAGATTGGCTCGAATGATGAATTTATGTATCTAATTACTTTGAAGTGCACATTAGCAAAATGAAAAATGAAAACAAGTTCGAACAAAGAGTCAAGTTTCGGTGCAAAGAACACAAAAGATCTTGCCGGGTACAATCTATAATACTATTTTGATTTCCTGATTAACAGAGTAAACCATCTAACTGATCATCACAGAATCGTATTTTTTTATCATGCAAACTCTGGTTAACTACTAGGTCCAAATTCCAAAACCATTTTGAAAAATAATTATTGCACCCCCACATAGTATGACAGAAATTAGAGAAACAAAATTACAATAAGAGGGCAGTGTTGCATGTTGAAGTCCTGATGTAGCAAGCCAATAAAAACTTTTGAATTTTTTTTTTATCAAACCAAAACCCTTATTTTGTACATTTTGGGTAGAAGAGGCCAAAAAAACTTTCCTTGTTCATGCATATTGCAACAAGGACTTTGTGTGTTATGCATAAAGCTGAAATAAGTGATCTTTTCTGTCAGTGTGTGTCTGTGTTTGTTATTCGACATTCCAAAATATGTGAAAGACCTACAGGTAACAAAATAAAAAGGTGGGAGCAATCTGCAGAAACCTCACCTTAACATGATAACTAACATATGCATGAAATGTTGATAAATTCCACACTGTCCGGTCCAACTTTTTGCCTTCCACATGACGAGGAAAAATGACTGCATTGTTTCATGTATGGCACAATTTGTTATGCTGCAATAAAAAAGGAGGGAACTAATTGTAGCTATTCCTGTGACATTACCAAAAGAAACAAATCCTGCATTTGCAGACAATGCTTCAGCAGGGGCTTCCTTCAATTCAAGAGGTGGGTTAGGAGACCACAAGCAAGGAGGAGCATTATTAAGTCCAGCTGTATGCCTGGCTTCGACAAATTCCTGAATGTAAATCAGAACTTTATAATGTTAAAAGAAAAATGTTAACCAAGAATAGTTACACAAGAATTTTGCGGTAAGCAGCCTAGGCAACAGAATTATAAATAATTGTAATATTAGTATCTAAATAAAGTATGTAAGTGACAGTATCGTCTGTTGCCCACATATATACAATTTCTGAGAAGCAACATAGATTGTTAAAACATAACTACATGTGGAGTACCTGAAGGAAGGAAGTAGCAAAAGCAATATCTATGGAGTCCTTGAATCTCATGGGAAATACCACAGTAACCTTGTCTGGCTGCATTAAACAATTAAAGTTTCTCACTCAGTTAAATTTCAATCCACAGTTGTTCTCATGTTACTAGATATGGGTCATATGACAAACAAACAATATGAAGTAACCCAGAAATTAATCTTTCAAAATAAACTAAAAGCCAAGGCAAGCTAGATAAAAAAATGGAATAGGAAGAGAGAGGAAGAAGACACAAAGGAGTAGGGCAGTTTCCAAAAATGACATTTCTAGAAGGTAACCACTGTACAATGCAAGTAATTCTTTTGATAAGGTGTACATGCATGTATTAATTAAGGCACACAGAGATTGCCAGCTGTTTCAAAAGATGTGGGAAAAAAAAAAAAACCATAACCATCCCTACTGCATTTGCAACATAAAAAATATGCATAAATTAAGGAACACTGAATAAGAGGGAGAAAGAATCCCCTCTTTGCACCACAAAATGCTAGCTAAAATATTCTCCTTTCTATAGGTATAAAGGTAATTGCATGCAGGTAAATGAAGAAGTTCAAGTGACATATTTTATTCCCTTCCAACTTATGATCATACCTGAGGAACAAGGAAGAAAGACTCTTTGGACCGATGCACGAGGGCCAGAAGCCCATCAATACCAGGAATAACAGTCCTTGATGAAAGATGTTTTAAAACTACTCTTAATGGAGCACCTAGCACCACTTCCCTAACAGATGCAATCTTTACCAAGAGAGCATACCTGTACTCTGCACAATATCAACAGTACACTTTCTAAGAACAACATTAATAACAGCCATTAAAATGAACAAAAACCTGAAACTTAATCACAACCTAATCCACACAAGAATCAACTAAAGTAGCAGAACTAATCCTGTAAAGTAAAGAGAGAAATCAATGCATTCATGAGCAAAATGGAACATTCAAATTCTGCGAGCAGTTGGCTTGCAACTTTAATTGTATGGTTGGTATGTAGAGCCCCCTACAATTGCAAAGAGAACCAATATTCAAGGTGAAAAAGAAAACAGCAGTACGAAATTGTCCCACCATCCAAGTGATGAAAAGGGCTTTGTAATTGCATTTGCAGCAGCCACTCAATTCTCCACAATATATTGACATGATCATAATCCTATTAAACCTTTCTTGCAAGACCCAATGCTGCTCACACTAATTTTTCTCAGTGTAGCATGGGAATAAAAAGGCCAGTAGAAGGAATAAAGGATAGAGAAAGCAATCAAACATCAGACATAAGCAGAGGAACGGGAGTGTGTAAGAGAAGAAGAAAAAGGAAGAATTCTACTATGATAAATATGCCAAAGCCTCTAAGGACGGCTGCTTAGGCTACAACATAGTCTTTCTAAGGAATTGATAAAATAATGAATTAGCCCTTCCAAGTGAATGTCGCAAATGTCCCAGGACAACACCCCTGTCCTCCATTAGCAACACATTTGGTCCAGGTAATAAATTTATAAGATCTATCTCTCACTTAGAGGCTGCTAAAACTTCACAAAGGGAGTATACAGATTTCAGGGGTGGAATAGCAGAATGCTCCTAACAAATGAAAAGAAAAACCTTTTATATTTCAAATCCACTCTAGAAAGAAATGACATAAAGCAAACCTTAGAGAACATGTTTAATTATATATTTCTCTTATTCGACAGCCTGGAGCTAGCGGTGCTATATTCAGATTAAGAAAAGTTTCAGCTTCCAAGCAACATGCACGAGTAAACTAATTTCTTGGATTCATGAGGTAATTCCCTGGACTGAACATCCTTTTTTGTAATAATTAAAGGGATATCCATCCTTTTGAACAGGATGCTGGGTCAATTCCAAATGTAACTGCACTCCTACCAATTCACTAAGCTATTTCAGCAAGTAGTCGATGGAACTTTCCCTAGTATTTAATGGTAATATGGTCAGAAATTTTTTAAACCAAACTTGAACTAGATGACAATCTAACAAAGGACGAAAAAGAAGAATATATAAGCAAAGCATAATCCTGCAATGGATGAACTTTTGAGGAAAAAAAAGAAAGCAAACCAATGAAGTGGAGGATGCTTATCAAGTAACTCTTGGTGTCATCTTTCGCTAAAATGTAATGTAAGGCAATGTCATGTGATATGGTACTATGGAATGGAAATGTGTTACAATATCCATGATGAGAAATAGCTTCAGTAACAGCTTAGCAGCAGTATCTCCAGTGGCAGTTAGCAGAGGCAATAGCAAGAATAACTCAACATGTGATTGTTAATAATTCACATGTGGTTTGTAAGTATCTGGCAGTTAGAGTTAGTTAAGCATGGGAAGTTAGTTAGCATAGTCAGTTAGAATGTATAGCATAAATACTGTAATGTGTAATTCTAGAGGCAAGTGGTATGAGTTGACATTTCTGTAAAGTTTTGCAGAACCCTTTCTCCCTATTATTCTTCTAATTCTCTCTCAATTCTCTTCTTTCCTCTTCCCTAAACTTTCCTTTCTTCTCAAATCCTTGTTGTTAAGCAAGGATCATAACAAAATGATCCACTACATTCTACAAAACATGCTAGCGTCCTATAACATATACATCATAACAAGCAAATAATGACCTTAGGAAAGGAACTCGTAGAACCTTCATCAAGTGGAAGTTTCCCCAAATTGAGTTTCAAAGTGAGATTAAAGCCATCTCGGGGAGGATCAAGAATCTGCACAACCACACCATAAGCAGCCTTTAAAGCTTCTATGGCTCCAAACGGAAGTCCACCAATGAAAACAGCTTCTGGAGGTGGGATTGGTAACGAAACGGATAACAGCAAGACATTTGGATTCTTCATTGACACCTAAAACAAGAAAGAAAGAGAACCCAACAAAGATATTATCTAAAATAAGCCAAGAAAACAAGGAAAACCCAGGACAGGAAACTAAAAAAGGGAATCTTGGTATTCACCAGAATATGGTAACGAACATCATCAAACTCCACCCAGTGGTAATCCAATTCAACTGCCTTTTCAAGACTGAAATCAACCCAGTCAAAAAAAATAAAATCAGCGGTGCAATAAACATCATTTCTTGGATGTGTACAAAGAGAGAGAAATGATAAAAAGACTCACTTTTGGACACGATTTAATAATGTTTGAAGGAGAAATCTGGAATGGGACTGCAACAAAATCATTGATTTCTACTTTTAGCTCTGTGTTGTTTCAAATCTCTGTCTCTCTGTCTCTCTCTCTCTCTCTCTCTCCGTGTATGTTCACTTTCTGTTTTCCAAGTGAAAGTGATTATGATGATGATAGAGAGAGCTGTGGGATCTTTCCTTTCTTACCAAGAGTTAACGTGAGAGAGGAGTCCTGTCTATCAGTGTTCAAAGAGGTGATTGAGATTCTCCTCTTCTCTTCTCTCTGACTTTCACTTTCACTTTCACTTTCACTTTCACCAGTGAATCCTTCCTTTTTCTCTTATTTCTGTTAGAGCTACCCCACTTCTATTTTATTTATTTTCCGTCTGTAATGTTTTTCCTATTATCACAGTAGCCCCAATTTTAGGCGCAACTTTGAGCAGGCCCAAATATAGGCTATAGTTTTAATTTAAGCCTCCTATCTTCTTTTGAACCCCTAAAAGCATAGTTGGTAATGCTAGGAGGTTGGTTTGAGATCCGGATGACTCGGCTTCTGACTCAGGTAAGGTGTCAAAAAAATAATCAATTTGAAATTAAATTAGTAAACCTGTTAAAATAATCAGTTTGAAATTAAATTAACTCAAACTTGCAATAAATTTGAGTTAATTTATTTAACCTATAATTCGAACCTTATGATAATCGAACTTAAGTGAGATTTAATGAAATTCATAATAATTATTCTATGATGATATTTTAAATTAAAACGAGTTTCATTTACGGGGTCGACAAATGCAAAACGTAATTAGAGGGTGATTTGATTTTTTTAGGGCAACTTTCATTTAAGTGGGAATTTCCTTTTTTATGTTGTTTTTGGTGTTGTGTTAGTTTGAACTAGCAATCGGAAAAGATTAAAAGTTAATTTTAGAGTAAAAAATAACATGTATGCATCGTTGAATTTATTTTTTTTGTATTCAATAAAATTAATTGATTGCTATAGGTGCTAATAGATGCTAAAACATTAACATAACTAAAAAGTGAAATAAGATATTAAGTTATAGACGCAGATAAAAAAAATTATGATTTTACACCGCTTTATACTATTTTTTTATTTAATTATGTGATTATATTTTTATAGAAAAAAATTAAATTAAAATAAAATAATTTACTAGAACACTTCCTTTACTTTTTTTTTTATTGATTTGACTTTGCCCAATGATATGGTCCCTTGCATGATGTGGATTTCAAATCCATTCATGTTAAAGCTGGCTCGTTATAACGCGTTCAATCTAGCAAGTCTAAATATAATTTAGTTGTCCATTTCAAAACATGTTTCTAAAAAAAATTCAAGTTGTTGCTTTATTTTTTTCTATAAATTTTTAAAATGATATTATTTTTTTCTTAATCTCTATTAACCTGTGAAACTTAGCACATAGGTCAAGGGCTCGACTAGTCTAACAATGTTTTTTTAAATCAACTTTATAATCTAATTATATGATAATAAAAATAGATACACATAAGAAATAAATTGCATTAAATGTCAAGAAAAAAAATATCATACAAGGACACGGAAAAATAACACTTGTTAATATGTTGTAATCCTATTAAAAAAAATAGTTGAATGGAATCATACCCTATCAAATAATATCCCAATAACATTTTTTAATTAATTTATGTCATAATCCAATTTTGTACCCCCCAAATTTATTTTATAAAAAGTATATATTTTTCTTTTTATTAAAAATAATAAAAAATATAAAATCCAAAAATATTTTCAGGACATGAGGAGACAAGCCTTCGAGTTGCAAAAAACCAAAATACCAGAAGAATAGCCAGATTAAAATGTTTTGACACGATGAGACGAGAAAGGAAGAAAATTGAGGTTGAAATCTAAAATTGACTAAAATTGAAAGAATTAATTAAATCCAAGGACTTAATTAAGTTTTTAACATGTTTAATTGATTTATTTAAGGATTTAATTGAAGAAAAATTAAGTTTGAAAGTTAATTAGGCAAACATTGGATGAATTAATTAAATTCAAAAACTTAATTAAACTTCTAATGGGTTTTGTGGATTCTATCAAGAACTCAATTAAATAAAAATAATGTGAAAGCCTAATTTGAATCAATTTGCAAAGATTGGAAGCTTAGGGACACAATTGAGACTTTGGAAGGCTAAATTGGTGAAATCAGGAACTTAATTAAAATAAATTTGAAATATAAAATTTAATTGAGAACTACATTGAAAAAATATGAAACCAATGATGACTTTGTAAAAAAGTGTTAAAATGTGACAGTCCAATTGAGTGAAAATTTTGATATATAATATAATTCTTGATATTGAGACAAACAAAATAATTTTTTTAGTGTTTTTGAAATATAGATCAAGTTCTCATGGTTTTAATAAATTAGTTATTAAATCCAAAAATGCATGTAAAGATATCAACAAAACTATTTTTCTTGAATTTTGATATTTTTAAAAGATGTTATATATATATTATATTTTTATTATATTTTTTTATTTTTTTTGTATACAATAGAAATATTTAAATGCATATTTTTAGAAAATGTTATTGTTTTTACATAAAAAATTAATTAATTTAATATAATAAAACACCTCGTGTAGAGATTATAATTTTAAATATTAAATATTAAATATGAGAGGATAAAAAAAAAGATAGAGAACTTAAAATTAATTACAAAAGATGTTTTAAAATTTTGAAAATTTATTAAAATTAGACAAAGATGATGGAAAACACTATATAAAAAAAAAAAAAAACCAGAATTACAAGGCTTGAAAATTTTGTTGGGAAATATTTGCCAAACAAACCTTGCGGCCCTAAAATGACTTTTTTCTTTGACAAATTTCTGTAAAGCCAAACATGGTCTTAAGCTTCTTGTAGGCTCAACTCAAACTGCTGGAAGGATGAACTGCCATGGCTACTATTGAAAAACAAAATCCTTCACTGTTCTCTCGGTATAGGACGTTGGATGCTGTTGCTGGAAGGAAAGGAAGGCTTCTAATGGCTCTGCCACTGCAGTTGAGAAAAGATGTGGCTGAGGAACACCTGCTGCCGCTGCATCAATGGAAAAAAAAAATGGAAAATCAAGAATGCTGGAACTTAGGCCTCTTGCTGCTGGTCACGGTTTGAACTAAAAGACCACCCACAGCTACTGCTCATGATTGGCAAATCTGCTGCTGGAGGTGTGCATGCTGGACTGGAGAAACCTCACATTAAATGGAGGCTGAAAACCTAGCTAGGAGCTGCTACTGAACTGAGAAGGTAAAGATATCTTGCAGCTGCCACTGGATTGAGAAGGTGAAGATCTTACTGAAACTGGTGTGGCTTGTGGTGAAGCAATCGGCTGGTGTTGTATTCGTTGCTGGACTGAGCTGTGCTGTCCGTGTAGAAGATGGCGCCGCTGTTGTTCGCATTGAGGACTGAGTTGTTGCAAAAGGAGTAAGTTCGTTGTGGCTTCTGGTTCTTCGCTGCTGCTTCTTCAAACTGCTGGTGTTGGAGATCAAACCAAGCTTCTGTTCTCGGCTTGGAGTGGATCTCTTGTGGTTAGCTGAAACTTTTGCTGGTGTAGCTCTCGTCCACAACGCTGGTGCAAAGGAGAGGAAGTGTTGTGCGCTACTGTTCGCTACTTCGCTATTGAGAAATTGCTGGATGTAACTGGAAGAGGTTACTGCTGACTACAGTGGCTGGAAGTGTAGCTTGTTCACGTACGGTGGAATGAAGGCTGAGAAGAAAGAAGTTGGCTTCTGCTACTGTGCTTGCTAGAAGAGTTAATTAATTTGCATTCTCTTCCCCTCTCAAGATGTCACGTCTTCTTCCTTCTTCAAGACGGTTTTTTAGTTGGTTTTTGGCTAGTGTTTTTGAAAGAGAACATGCAGGTTTTTTTGATGCAATAAGACCTAGAATTTTAGCTTAAAATGAAAATGAAGTGCAAGTATCAGAGTACAGTTTGGAATAAAATTTGTGTGGTATGAAGAATGGATGGGGGAGAGATCATGGCTGAAAAGTGGTGACTTGAACATCTTTTTTCTTTTGTTTTACTTGAAGAAGACAATTAATAATGAAATCATGATATTTCTCAATTTAGTCCTTGAACTTTTTTCACTTTGCAAATGAAACCCTTAGTCAGTCCTAATCTTTTGGATTCCTTATAATTCACCCTTAGCCTTTTTTTTTTGGATTTCTTTTGGATTTCATCATCCTTCCTTATTAAAAATTTAATCATATTTTGAATTAAATTTTATTGTAAAAATAAAAAAGATAAATTTAACAAAAAATCGACAAATAAAAAGATTCAATATAACTCAGTTCATTTTAAAAATTAGTGGATTCTATAGAAAACAAATTAAAAAAATAATGGAACTCATTCTTTAATTAAATCAAATGTTGAAAGATGAAATTGAAAAAAAAATGAATTTAAGAAAAGAAAAAAAAATGGACTTGAGCGAATCTCCTACTAGGTTGATATTTCAAATTCACAACCCATTAAATCATTGACTCAGACTCAATTAAGAAACTCAATTCAATGTTAACTTTCCAAAGTAAAAAATAGTAATAAAAAATGAGGGATGATGAAATCATAACAAAAATGAAAGATGATGAAATCGTAAAAAAATTAATTTTGAAAATAATCTTAAATAAAATAAATAGTAATAAAAAGAATAAGATCAAATTTAACAAATTAAAAAAATTAAAGAAGGATGAATTTTTTTTTAATTCTATAAAATAACTCAAATGAAAAAATATCAGTTGAAAAAACAAGGATAAAATTTGAAAGAAAAACAAATTCAAAGATTGCAGTGCAAATTTGAAAGGTTGAATGCAGAAATCAAGGAAGATAGAGAAATAAGAAAAAAAAGAAAAGAAAAGAAAAAAAAAGAAAAGGCAAATTGATGCCAAAACAGAGGAAATTATGCCATACTCGCTGCGCAAAAAGATAGGCCTCTTTGTGACGGATTGAAAAGCATCAAAGAAGGGTTGTTTTTGGTTGTCACAGGTAACTTTAAGCATCGTTTAAATACTAAAAAATAACTTACTCGCTAGCATATTCAACACACATATCGATAATTTTTTTTTAATTTTTATTAAAATATTAAATTGTTTCTAAAACCACATGATAATAAAAAAAACATAAACAAAATAAAAATACAAATAAAACCCTAACAAGGTAAAGAAATTTTCATTTTAAGGACAACAAAACCAATCTACTGTGATGTGAAAAATAAAATATCAAAAAAGCTTTTAGACCTAAGTAAAAGATTTTTTTGCTTTTAAAAATAATTAAGTAATTGACACATAAAAAAATATGACCGATTAATTTTAAAATAATCAATGCATCTTGTAAAATGATCTAATTATCTCTAATAAACAGTTTAGTTTTTGTAGAAATATAAAATAATAATTTTACTATTTTAATCTGCAATGAATTTTTACCGTGTTTTGTTTTTTCCGCTGGTTTTAGGTTTATGTTAATTTTCTACTTGGGCTTCATACACATGTGGGCTCAAAGTAAAAAAACACACTCATATTTCAAGAAGTTTCCTTGATCGGCAGAAGCAGTGTCGAGGGGGCGAGGGAACGGTTAGCTAACGCCAATGGATGAGAGGCGATGGAGAAGACATGGGAGGGGACAAGCACAAACTTCGTTACTTCCTTTACGAACACCAACACGACCATCTCGTACTAATTTAGCCAACACAGTATCTTGCTGCTACTGCGATTACAAAATTTCTGCCTTAAATACCCCTCTCTATCATTTTGGACGGAAACAAGCCAAGTTGTTAAAGATTTGGTTTTCAATCGGCGTCGGCTTTAGCCTAACTGCACTCCTTGGAGTCACTTTGGTATTATACTATTAAACGCGATAATCCTCAATTCTTTAATCACTCTTAACCTGCAACATGATCATCCCTTTTCTTTTCTTCTCTTTTTGTGATGATGGGAATTGGCAGATTCTTGTGCGGGAATTAGGAAACATTTTGCACCTATTCCACGGAAGCAGCGATCTTTCGAGTTCTTTATTATTTGGGTTTTCTCCTCAGGTTAGCTAGTAGCAACTGGTTTTTGTTTCACACACACACACACACACATATTGAGAGTCGTAGCTACTTTACTTGAATGCAGATGTATGGTTCGAGATTATCTGTTGCGGATGCTGGATATTTGTTGCTTTCTACTTTGATTTCTGTATCAGTCCACGAGTTCGGGCATTCCATCGCGGCTGCAAGGTCACTTTTCTCTGTTTTATTGTTCTCTAATCAGTCTCACACTCTCATTGAAAGTTAAAATAGATCCCAATGAAGCCTCTGTAACCACCAAAAGTTAGCAAATAAAGCAGAAAAATAATATCTACATGTTTGAACCGGCCAAGTATCTAGTCTTGGAATCAGAACCCAAATGACTGATTAATAATGGACAGTGAAAGTGGATAAATTTGTGAATCTCAAATTTTAGATTTGAATATGCAGAAGGCTAGATTCTCATGCTTGGTACTGTAGGCACCTTTTCATCCGGAAGCAGTGAGGGCATACCGACGGAGTACATTGCTATTTTCCTAGCAGTTCTGTTTCCTGGTGCTCTGGTTGCTTTGAATTATGAGTTGCTTGAGGAGCTACAACCATTTACTGCACTTCGTGTGTACTGTGCTGGTGTTTGGCATAACGCTGTGGTATGCTTACTTTGTATTATGATTATCATATTTATTTTTATATGCAATTATCTGGGTATAGTATTGTTCATCGAGACATTGCTTAGCAAGATTTCATAACCTTTTTTTTATTTAATTTAACAACTGTTTTTTATTTGACACATTTAATTTTTTTTTTCATACCATGGTTTCATAACTTAAAAATCGCTGTAGTGTTGTGCAGTTTGTGCGCTGGTGTTATTCCTCCTGCCCTTGATCTTGTCTCCCTTTTACATACATGGTGAAAGCCCCATGGTATGATACAGACATCTTTACTGGTTTACATTATATACGATGGTGTGTATGCACACGCAATTTTCCTTCCCACTTATAGCATATGTACTGATTAATTGGAATAGGTTTTGGATGTACCTTCTACCTCTCCTTTGTCTGGCTATCTGTCTCCTGGGGATGCAATTGTATCTTTGGATGGAAAACGCATCCATAATGATCAGGAATGGATGGAGACCACTGCTTTAATAGATGAACGGACACTTCAAAGTTCAAATCTTTCAAAAAGTTTTGAAGGTCTTGCGATAGTTCATCAAATGAAGGGTTACTGTGTCCCTACTTCTGTGATAGAAGAAAGCAATGAGATGCTTTTCATAGAAAATCAATCTGCCTGTCCTGATGACCTTACTGAATTTGTAGCTGTTCAATGCTTCAATTCAAGCAAATCAGATAATGTCAATATTGAAGACGGTATAAGGCAAAGACAGAGGAGGCACTGCTTGAATGCTAAGGATGTTGTCAAGCTTAATAAATGTGGTGATGGTTGGGTTACAGAGATAACCAAAGGAAGTAGTTGCTTGTGTTCACAGGTACACATTAGACATTTTCCAGCATTACCTGAATCAAAACCCTTTGAGGTCAATCATTGATGTCATAATATCTATAGCTGGATTTTCTTATCAGTTTAACTTATTTTCTTAATGGCCACTGTGTGGTACGAAATTGCACAATGTCATTGCCTTTGTTTATCATGTTAGTTTGAAAGAAGATGTAGTAGTTTAATTTTAACTGCAACTGCGTTCATTTTGGCATTGCCTTTAGGAGGAGTACTGCTTAAACCCTGTTCCACTTCCAGGGTCAATATGGGTTGAGATCACCTTTGCAAGCCCTTACTCTCCAGAATGCCTGCATCTTGGAAGAAATTCATTTCCAGCTTCTGGAGCTTCAGACTTTTCAGAGCATAAATGTGGTGGGACTTTTGTTTTTGTTGGTGATCTGATCTCGATGGCACATTCAGTTAGGTTAACAGCATATCAACCTCGTTGGGGATTTTCTTTCAGCGCACATCTTCCTAACGTTCTGGAAAAGAGCTTAATGTACACATTCCACGTCTCTCTTACCCTAGCCCTCCTCAACAGTTTGCCGGTAATTTCTTGCCATTTTAAATTTTGTTTCAAGTGCTTAAGCTCAGTAGCTTACGTGCGTACCAGGGGGGTTGGTTTGGTGGCCCATTATGCCTTGATGCATGTGAATATAAATAAGATATCCATATGTACAAGTATGGAAAGTTAATTTGAGGTCATTTGATTCACATACCAACTATCCACAACCTTAAAGTCTGTAGAGCTGAGTTACTTTATCTAAAAGAAACTTTTATGCTATCCAATAATTTCAATTTGACAAGTGACTACATAAGCTTTTCTAAGGGATAAAATCAAAGGTTTGTGGACCTACTGCAACTTGTCTTTGATCCTCAATGTATATAGAAGCGATGTTCTGCTTTGCATAAGTAACACCTAAGGACAGAGAAGGGGATGAATTAGAAGAAGCGTGGGAGGAGGGCAGGTATCAGTGGGATGCATTACAAGTGACATGTGAGGGAGGAACAAGCATTAGGCGGCATGCATGTGCCTAGAGATGTGGAACTTGCAAAGAGAGAGTAAGGGTATATAGTGTGAGGGGATTCTGAAAGATAGTTTTTTTTATTGATGTTATAGTTTTTCATGTTCATATGTGTTCTGATTAGAAAACATGTCCTGCATAATTGACCAGAAGATAACACAAACTTAGGGGAATTTGGTTTCAGCTCTTTCATATATATTCAAGTGTTAAGTTACAATCTGATATACTTGACACAAGAGATAAATACAAGTAGGGAGCTATTTATCTTTACCCACAACACTAACTGTGATAGGGATTATCTTTAGTTAGACTTCTGTTATCAGTATCCTTTGCATGCTTAGCGGCTTCTGCTTCCCCTTTGCTAAGTACATCTGCTTGCTGTCCTAATATGCATATAAGAGCTTTACACAATAAAACTACTTGGTCTAACCAAGTTGGCAATGAGTCTACTCAAGTAACTCAACTTATAAAAACTTCCATGCATTACTTGCTTCTTCTGCCACATCCCACTAATTCATTCTTCAACTCTACCTCAATGCCTCAACTTCCCATGTAGAGTAAGAACCTGCTACATGTACTAAACCATGTGGTGTCCTATAGTTTGAGCGTTGAGAAGAGTGATGGAATTTTGAAATGCAATTATTCGCATTGTTGCTGAAGGCAATTACTTGACAAAATGCTTCTTCTAATAGGTTTTGTGTGCTTGTGTATGCGAGATGTTATCATGATTATCTTTAGGAAGTGGGATTTGGAGACTATTCTGATGAAAAGACTTCTTGGTGCTCATAAAGTTTTCAGTATTAAAACATATTATTGTAGGTATACTTTTTGGATGGAGAATCAATTTTGGAGGTAGCTCTCTGCCACTTCACATCATTGAGCCCAAGGAAAAGGGCAAAAGTTATGCGAGCCTGTCTTTTAGGAGGGACTCTTATTTCCACTCTATCCTTTATGAGGATCTTCTTCATCAATTTTTGGTAATTAACAGGTAAGCAGTACTAATGTTGATTTTCAAAGAATGCTTGTGCTTTGCTTCTGATTATTTGTTGGCCTTCATGATTTTTGAACTGCCATTACAAGGTTTAGGAGGTTACAAGCTTGAGTTATCCTATATATGGAGAATATCTGCTACCCCCTTCGGGCAATGTTTGGCTTTGTAGAAATATAGGTTGTAACAGACTCTTGTTATAAACATAAGTTCATAGTTTAGATGTTCTTTTCAATGCACACTTTCCTTTCAGCTGAAACATCAATGTTTTTCGTGTATAAAATTATTCCCGTCTACTCTAGAAACAAGGGAAACAGACCAAACAGCAACCTTCGGCTCTGGTTGATTTTGGCCATTGCCTGACTGCTATCCAAATTGACACAGCAAATGTGTAAATAGGTTTTAGTTATTTTGAAGTGACAGCGGTTAGCCAGTTAAGAGTAAGCTTTTAGTTTTCAGTAAACTTAGGACTCGTTTGTTTGTTAGAAAGTAGTTTTCTTTTAGAAAATAAATTCCGGAAAAGTCAATTATTTTCTGATGTTTAGTAGTGTAATGAAAAATAAGTTGGAAAACACTTTCCAGTATTTGGTTATGTCATGGAAAATGAGCTGGAAAATAACTTATTAATGTTTTATTTTTCTCAAGTTTATTAAAATAATGAGAAACAAATCTTACAAATTTAAAAGTTGAATAAGAATGAAATTGAAAAAAATAATAATTTTATAAATTATCTCAAATAAAATAAATAATAATCAAAATAATAGAGATTAAATCTAAAAAAAAAAAGATAGAGAAATTAAAATAATAATAATTAACATTTCATAAATTATTTCAAATAAAATAAATAACAATCAAAAGAATAAGGATCAAATTTGATAGATAAAAAATTTCAATAAAAAAATGATAAGGGAAAAGCAAATAATAATTATAAAAATGAGGATCAAAGTTAGTATAAAAATTAAACTTTAAAAGATGAAATTGAAAAATAAATATTCAAAACAAAATATATATAGCAATCAAAAGTTTAAGGATCAAATTTGATATAATCAGTAAATAATATGATATTTTTAAATTTTTTACGACTTCCGGAAAGTGTTTTCCATCTAAATTTTCTAGGAAAATACTTTCTTGGAAACCAAGTTAATTTTCTTTTGACTGGAAAGTATTTTCCGTTGATCAACTTTTTTAATGATAAACAAATACAGGTAGGTTTGGAAAGTGGTTTTCTGGAAACCACTTTTCAGGAAAAAAAACAAAACATGGCCTTAAACAAATAAGATATTCATAGGAGTGTAAACGACATTGATAAACCCAACTAATATAGCCTTTTTCTTGGTGGTACTGTTGCGTGCAGGTCATCTAAACTCGCTGATCAGAATCCATGGAGAGCATACTCTGAAAATATAAAAGAACCCTCTGGTCACAAGTGCTGGCTGCTACGCTTCCAAATCAATTTCTCTTGCTGCTTAATCACCCATTTCTTCCATTCTAGTAGGAAACATCAAGGTTGGCGCTGTTATCATTGATTTTTGCTGGATATGGGGTTAGCTTGTGAGCTAGAGCAAAGATAGAAATAGGGATCTGTTGACATTCTATATTGCATTGCGGGGATTTATGAAAAATGACTATGATCTGGCTTATCACTGTGCTGCGCTGAACACTCCTTTCTTTACAGCAAGAAGAGAACAGAAAATATGATTCAACGCTGATGAATATTCAATAGGATGTTCTTGTAAGGTTTGTTAATAGCATCCCTGTTTTCTTATATTTTCTGAGTGGGATTTTGAAAAATGTTCTATTGATTTTGATGCATGATATGTAGTATCTATAACTTGGATTTTTACCACATGAGATAATACTGCTGTGTGTCCATAAGGGTGTGATGGAATCATACTGGCTGCGTGCTTGACCATGGACATCTGCCTCAAAGAAATCCTGTTTCGTATAATAGTACTGTTAAAACTGGACCGTGGCATTGGAGACAAAGCTACACGTCTTAGGGAGGCTGAACTCGGCCCGTGTTAACTCCTAGGACGACAATAATTCCAATTCCGCTACTTAAGCCCGTGGGCCTTTAATGATGAAAGATTATATGCCCTAAAAACTCGAAGGCCTTGTTTCTCAAGTCCACCCAGCCCTGAAGGAACCAATACCATCAAGCGATGAGTTGACCTTGGTGTGGTAAGTGCTCCCTCAGTCTTTGGTGGACAATAGTCTCAGATATTTCTGCGTGTCCTATGATAAGGGTATGTTTAAGCCTGCTACTATTATTATTATAATATTATACAGTACTCAAGGTTAAAATAGTATTTTCACACTTTATTGCATAGTATTGTTGGGGTCAATCAGATTTTTTTATTATGCAAGAAGTAAAAATAATATTATTTTTATAAAAAAATAATAGAAAAAAAATTAATGAGTTTTGACATGATTTTTTCCTAACTAATTGCTTGATTTTTTATTTAACTAAAAAATAAAAATAATATTATTTTGATAAAAAAAAAATCAACAAGTTATGGCTTGGTGTTCCCTCAAATATTTATGTCATTGATCAATCCAAGATTTAAATCCTGTCAAGTTAGGTCATTTCTCTTCCTGTTTTTTTTGGACTCAACTCAACTTAGACATCAAGTTACAAGATTCATGAGTCAATCTGCTTGGTTGTGTCAGGTTCTACAATAATTTTTTTTATATATTTTTTTTTAATTTTATCATTCGTCATTGAATTTATTGAGATTCTTGTGTTATTATATATATTTTTTTAATTTATCTTCTATAGGATAATCTTATTTTGATTACTCAAGTCACAATTTTAGAAAATTATTTTAAGTTAGCTTCATCATTTTCTTAAACCTTTTTTCTTAATTATTTTTTTTAGTTTGATTTTTCAACATTTGATTAATTTTGAGTCATTTTTTTATGGAAGGTTGTTCTGATCTTATATTTTAGATTGAGAATTTGGTGGGTTAATCTGGTTTGACACGGGTTCTTTTCTTTTAATTTTTTAATATTTTTTTTATAATTTTAACAATCGCTTATTTTTTTAATTTGTTTGTAGTTATTTTTTATTTATTAGTTTTATCATATGTAGTCAATATCCAATGATTGAGATCTCAATCTTTTTTTAACTTTTATAAATCAACTGAGTTTTTTTAAACCGATTAACTGAATGATCCGAATCTTAAATTTTTTAAATTGTTTTAAAAACGATTACTTCACCTTAGTTTTCTTTTTTTGCTCCCGTGGCGTAGCGTGAGCAAAAATATCTAGTTGAAATAATTTTGGGCAACTGAGGAAAATCTCCTCCATGTTGTCTATTCTTTTCATGCTTTGACTTTCGGGCTGTGCATGCATCTACTTGGTGCCGGTCTGGGCTAGATGGTTGAATATCCAATATATGGACTCAACGCAAGGATCCACGTTAGAAAACTGAACTTCCAGATGCCTACTGTTTTTTACATTTGTGGACCAAGTCATTACGACTTTTTAAATATCTGGGAGCCAGATTCTGGGTTGAAAATCAAATTTGACTACAATTCTGCACCTTATTGGTATCAAGCAGAAGGAAAAGGAAAAGGACTAACATGAGAGTCGATTAAGAAACTTGAAAAGTCTAGCGAGATAATTAACTTGTAAAGTGCAATGACTAGATTTGTTTTTCTAGAACATGAAGATCTCCTAGAGAATCGCCTTATCCACCGCACAAAGCATCTTTAAACTTTCCCAGCTTCCTTAAAAAATATTAATGTATCTCGAGATCTTGACTCCTCACATCGCCCCAAGTAGCAAGAATACAAAGCTCCTGGTGTTTCGAACTATTTGCGTTTGCCCGTTACAGGAAAATCAAAGCTTGAAAAATTGTGTACCATAAATTTCTGCATTGTACGTTCTAAATAATTTGCGCCACAGTATTCCTTCCCGTGAAGGTGACCACATACCTTGATGTCAGCGGACATACCCAGAATTCTCTTTCCATCCTTTTTCCTTTTGAGGAAATTATCCTTGTTGGTCTTTGTCGTTTATATTTTCTCTCTACATGAAGGATTGTAGATTCTTCAAAAATAAGGAAGGCATGTGCTCCTCTCCGTTCAAACCATGTCGGCCCTCAATGGTGAGGAAGGGTCCCTTTCAGCAATCAGAAAGTGAAAGGCCCGGTATCTGGATAAGATACTTCCACTTGCAGCGCTCTCTGTATCCATGTGAAAGCCCTTTGAATCTATGCAAAAGTTTTTGCCCCGCGGATTAATATTTAATGTATATTCTATCTCTCAACGAACAGAATTCTTCAAAAAAATTTACACCTAATCCTAACTGCCGACTCCAGGTCGAGCGTTGATTGGAAGTGTCTTTCAACGTTTGTAAAAACTTAAATATATATTTCATAATAGGGTTATCGGATTTGGTGTAGGACCCCGCCTGATAATACTTCTTGCATTAGGGTTCTCTAAACAAATATTTACTAATTATTAATGACCGCAAAACAACACATTGACTGAATGATCGATATTGTTGTCCCATGAAGTACAGAGAGTTATCAGAATCCTTAACCATTAAGGGTGCTAATTATATTGAACGGTCAGTGGTCCTATATTGCCCCAAGAGGGGCCTAAGTATATCTCTTAAAGACCAATTACATGAAGAGACGTGAGTTTGGGTCTATTTCCAGTTCGAAGATAGGTATTGATGTTCCCTTTTCTTTTCTGTTCTTGTTATATCGATAACTTGGAAGCAAAGCAGATACAAATGTCAATTTGGGATTCGGATCCTTGTCCGATACTGAAATTTGTTGTAGCGACACAATTATGCTGTGGCAATTGACAGGAATATTATAAACGATCTTCCCTTTAACTTGTATGGTGTTTGGCTACAAGAGATGATTTTGTTGGGGCTCGTACAGTGGAGTGCCATGTAAAAGGGAATGAGCAAAACAGTACATAGGTGAGGAGTGATGAGTGAGGGTCCCTTGTGTTTTATAATGCCATTAATTTGTTCACACTTAACTGCCATAACTACCGAGAGGGGGAGGGGTTTTCGTCACATGGAAAACTGGGCTTTCACTTTCTTTGCTGACCCTCTCGTCTTCTCTCCGTTTGTCTTCCAGGGGCGCATGCATGAGGGCAGCCCCAACAAAATCATACTCTCCGTATATAGGAGTTGCTTCCTTCCTTCTTGAAATGCCTAAAAATAATGAGGGGAAACTGGAGATTGATTCATTTTATTTTATTTTTACTTTTAGTCTTATTATTTTGGACGTGTGTTATTTTTTAATATTTTCAAATTATCTTACAAATGAAGAGAAAGAACACATTACGCAATCATTTCTTTCAATCGATTCTTTGTTGTTGTTTATTAGTTTTAAATTAATTAGTTTAAATTCAACATTATATTTATATATATACATGAACAATATTTACATTGCTGTGCAGTGGATTTTTTTTGGATGAGATTAGAATGATGCCTTTCTTTGATCTGATCCCAGACAAACTTTCTAAATTTCAATAGAAAATTTAATAGCTGAGAATATGCATCTTTTTTTAAAACTTATTTTAGAATTTCAAGAATATATAATTACAATAGATTTACTAAATTGAGTTGGATATTAATTTTTTCAAATATATATTTTATTATTTAGGTTAGCATAAAATTTCTCAAATACATTTTCTTTAGATTAGCTATGAATTGAGAAATAATGAATTCGAGATTTAAACTTTTAACTCTTTTATATTACATATTATTAGTATATTGCGTAACTCATATTTGATGTTACTCTTTAGTATTAGCAAGCAGCATAAAACTATTCTATAAAATATTATCAAATAAATTAAAGATTTAGAC
>Ga0325414_1000650_pt1 | contig 29705 bp, 20 predicted proteins | sample PopdelMetagenome_8_FD_206183 | JGI IMG/M metagenome (GOLD analysis project Ga0325414, IMG submission 206183) | Populus deltoides microbial communities from Bellville, Georgia, United States - Leaf-PdKOR-R3 | ecosystem: Host-associated > Plants > Phyllosphere > Phylloplane/Leaf | place: USA... | reverse complement strand
ACATATTTATTTATATCAAAAATAATTTTTATATAAATATTAATAATCATCACAACAATAAACAAGCTTAAAATAGGTTAAATAAATATAAAAATAGCTTTCGATAACTTAGATGCAGATGTTTATATAAAATAACCAAGAGGTTTATTATTAATAAAAAAAAGAAAAAAAAAACTATTTTTAACATGTACTTTAATTATATTATAATACTTCTCAGTCTAAAGAGGAACTATTTTTCCTGTTTTTTTTTTTTTATTATTGTCAGACTTCATCAGTTTGACAAGATCCAATATTAAATACCCGCTCAAGCCAAAAAAAAATTAAAAAAACATCGGCATAATGATAAATCACAAGCTCGAATACGCGCATATATGTGCGTGAGAGAGTCATTAAAAATATCGTCATCCCGAGTTTTTGATATATTGACAATCAAAAGTCACGATACAGGAACATTCTTCTATCATTTAGTATTTTTAACATATTAAAATAATATAAAAAATTAAAAATTTACAGCAAGCCACGTTTCCAAACAGGCTCCTCTTGACAACTAGGACTCCTCACGACTTTTTAATTGTAGAGGGACTCAAGTTATATAAATAAATCACGGTGATAATTAATTACATAAACCGCCTCCTCTTCGCGACTGCATACCTGACAGTCCTCTCCTCTCCATCACTTTTAAGTTTCTGGGTAAGCTCTTAATTTCTCGAAGAACCCTTTTTCATTATCGTCTATCCGGGTTTTGTTTTATTTTATTTTATGTTTTTCTTTATGTTGGTTGCCATTGCCATTGGATGTCTAATTCTCTAGATTCAAGAATGGTATTTACCTGTTAATTTCTCAGGGGATTCGGAATGGATTCTAGAAATGGATCAGTATCTGAAGCTCCATTGGATGCAGAAATCGAATCGTTTTTTGATTCGGCTCCTCCTCTAAAAGACAGTGCTGGGATTATAAATAAATTGAAGGAATTCATTGAATACAATTCTACTCCACCTGGTAAGAACTAACTCAATTACTTGCACATCTTCATAGATAAATAACCATAATATTAATGTTTAATTAGGTGTTAGTTGTATTGATAGGTCAGTAAATGCAGGAAAGGGGAGTCCTAGAAGGGTTGTGTGTGTGACATCTGGTGGCACCACAGTTCCATTGGAGCAACGTTGCGTCCGTTACATTGATAATTTCAGCTCAGGCCATAGAGGAGCTACTTCTACTGAGTAATCAAATTTTGGAACCTATCAAATAGAGAAGCCCTTTTATACACTCTTCTCAAGTGTAATGATTTTATTGCAGATATTTTATCAAGGCTGGGTATGCTGTTATCTTTTTATATAGGAGGTAAATTTCTATGTTTTTATAAAGCTGTGTGTTTGTTGCTCCTTTCTATTGCTACTAATTTGTTGTTGGGAAGTGAGTAAAGGAAAAAAATAAACAATCAAGAACAGGTTTTTATTTTGGATAATATATGGCTTTCTTATGCAGAGGAACTTTCCAGCCTTATTGCCAATCTCTTCCTGAGGATCCGTTACTTGAATGCTTTGAGTGCTCTGATGACTCTACTATTCAAGGTTTGTTACTCTTTTTTTCCTGCAAATAAATTAAACTTGCTGATCAGTTGATACATGTCTGTTAGTTTGATTTGATTTGAGTTGATCATAAATGATTCTTATATGGCCTGACTTAGGCGTGTTGCCTAATTTGTTATGATAGGCTGGCATTCTTTCCATTTCCAAACATTGTATTGGTTGGAGTGGTTGGAGATAACGTGTCCAACATTGATGGTTTAGGAGCTTTGTGGTTGATTCTTCAGATATTATTATTGTGAACCATTTTTTTTTATCCTGGAAGATTAGCTATAATCGGCAATATCTTGTTGATTCTGTCATATAATCAAACTGTATCAACAATTGAGGGTTCCATTTATTTAACCAAATTTTCTTTATATTTCAGTGCGCCAGCCACACACCGAAGCAGTGAAGAGAGCTGTTAGTGATCATCAAGCTGTATGAACTATTAATAACTTACATCCAGCGTTCTAGAAATTTCACTCAATTGACCCTGTTTGTTGTATAGTTTGAGGGCAAAACTTTAGCTCACCGTAACAATGAGCCAACTCAGGATTTCAGGTTTATTGCAGGCTATAGCTGGAGGTCACCTGTTAAAACTTCCATTTACAACCATATTTGAGTATCTTCAGGTTAGCTTTTAAAATTGTTTCCATAAATTCCAAAGCAATGTGCTAGCTGCCACAATAATTGCCTATCATTTCTTGTCCTGGTAAAAAATCCTTTTGTTTGTTCATGATGGATATCAGTTTTTCTGTTCTTTCATAGGTTTTCACATGCAATACATACTTTTTATGAATGAGTTGCCTATTAGATGAGTTTAGCTCCAATTGTGACTGGTATGTTGAACATTCTGGCAAGAGTTCACATGCCTTTCCTAACCATTGCCATATCAGCCCAGGGATTCTTCATTAACCATTCAGTCGTTTGGCTTTTTATGTATAAGTTAAAGTAGTTATTATTTTTTTTTATAATTTTCTCTATCTGTATTCTTTTCTGTCCAAGCTGTTTTTTTATTTCTCACACACTGAGATATGTGTAACAGCTATTTTACATTCGTATTTGTTGAATGCATGTCTTGAATTGTTGGCAGATTTTACAAAGCATTGCAACGTCAATGAAGGATCTTGGGTCGCTTGCTGTGTTTTATCTTGCTGCTGCTGTATCTGACTTTTATGTTCCATGGAAGAGCATGGTAATACTCAAATAAAGTAATACTCTCTTGATTGATAGCATTTAGTTTCAGGATCATCTGTTAGGAAATACAGATTGAAAGTTGGCAACTGATTATTCCTGGGACCTTGACAGTTAATTGATTTGGAAGATGAAATTGCTTGAGTGTATGTTATCAGTTGTAATTCGCTCGATTATATCTGCAGGCAGAGCACAAGATTCAGTCAGCATCTGGTCCTCTGGACATGCGACTAGTGCAGGTCCCGAAAATGCTCTCAGCACTGAAGAAAGAATGGGCTCCCATGGCCTTCTGCATATCATTCAAGGTTGGATATTTGTGTTTTTTTTTTTTTTAACAAATTCAAGATTACATGTTGTGCCACCCTTCTTAATGTCTTTTTTGGGAATGCAAAGATGTTTGAGCATATCCTTGAAAAGGTTTATTAGATGACGAGCTGTAGTTGAGCTGATTACTGTACAATGTGTGAACAGTAGAAAATGTTTCCAAAAGTTATATCTGGGCACTGAGCATTTATATTGACAAATTGGTTGATAATTGTTGAACAGAAACCTAATTTATAATTCCATTTTTTTTTTTCTCATTCTCAGTTTTACTAAATACGTATGCAGGGAAGACAGCGTGGTCCCTTATTATTTCCTGTGTCATAACAAAAGACTGATGAAATGTTTGTGTATTTGGACAATTCACTAGTACCTTTATGGTAGAGAACTTCATATAGAAGTATTTGAATTTGAATGGAGGTTTAATATGATTCTATTGAAAGTTTTTTGTGTACTCCTTTCACCTGCTTTGAAAGGAAAAGGTGATCACAACTTGACTTGATGCGTGTTACGATTAGCTAGGTTTCAACCTGGGATGTTTGCTAGTTGGCCCTGATTTTTGTCGCTGCTTTTTTTTTAACAGCTTGAGACAGATTCAAAGATTCTTTTGGAGAAAGCTGAAATGGCTCTTAAAAAGTACAGAATGCATATGGTTGTTGCAAATGAGCTTTGGACTCGCAAAGAGGAAGTTACAGTTGTCACTGGTAATGAAAAGATTCTCGTGTGTCGTGACAAGACGCAGGCTGATTCTGATGTGGAAGAATCCCTCGTTGAATTAATTGTGGGCAGGCATTCAGCTTATGTTAAGGATTCTGATTTATGACTTTTTAGCTAAACAGCATCAGATACGCAACACATACACAACACTTTTCTCACTCTCTCTGAAGTGAAGCTAAAAGACTTGTTTGGCATTGCCAAAGTGCCTTTTCTCTTCTTTTTTAATTTATGTTCAAGTTGATCAACAGAAGATATTGAATAGTTCTGTATCATGTAACCAATCCTTGTTTGAAATGAATAAAGATAAATGTCTGTGACCTCCCCCTCCCCGGTAATGTTTTCCAGTCCGGAAGAAACGCTGAACAACTACTGTACTCCAAATGTATACTTTCTTATTCCAAACTAATTCTGCAACTAGTAGGTTCATGTGCTTCATTTCACATGGTTTTAGCGGGTCACCAGTGCTGGTGGCGCAAACAAGTCATCATGTTTCTTTGCCTTTTTTCTGATTGGAGGATAATATGCAGCTGCTGGTGCCATGGCATTATCCTTCAAGTCATGCTGTTTCCCAGTGTCTTCAGCCTTCAGGTAACACCTTGGAACCAATTTTAAACTGATTTCCATTACTTAATTAGATTGAATTCATGTTTGAAATAGGTTTATTGCAGAATATATCATTATTGAAAATTGAAAATTGAAAATTGAAAATTGAGGAATTTATTTGAACAAAATTATTGAAAATATATCATTTACCGGTTACACTGTCATTTCTATCTAACTTGTATTTTGTTCTTTGAACTTCAACCAAACCACCGGCTAAATTTCTACATGCCAAACACTTCATCAGATTTTTCTTTTCTTTATTTATTTTGGAAAACTCAATTACGATCCAACAAAATAAAATTAGCATTGTTACAAGTGAAAATAAAATAAAATCATGTTCCACGTGCCTCTAACATTAACAAAAGTCAATAAACCAATTGTCTTGGGATTGAAAAGCAAGCCAACAAATCGACTCAAAACACTGACCATCTCCACCAGTAAACCAAGATGATATTTGACTAATTTTCTTCAACTCATCCTAGTTATCAGATTATGGGTATTTTATTGCTAGTGTAGAGGATGAGATTTTGAAGACCAAAGAATTTTTCAAGCAGGGGAGAGAGTTGGGGTGAGTTTTTTTATGGTGAATTCTGAAGTCGTTTTCCTTAGTTTGCGATTTAGAATCGTACGGAAATCACTTTATTTAATGGATTGTAGAAGTCATTTCTGTTGCTTTGAGCATTCTAAACGGTGGAATTGGGCTAACAGTGCTGGGTTGATTTCATTATTGCTAATTCTTAATTGTGGGGCAACCATACCTTGCCAATCCTGCAACTATTTGGTCATTCAGGCGGTGCCTTGCACAATCACAACCGCCGTCAACAAGGTAGTCCATAATCTGGACTTGCCTTTTATCTACAATTGAACCCACTGGATACCTTTTTTATGGAGGTGCCACCCCTCGCCCAACAAACAAAAACGAGAAAAAAGAGAGAAACAGCATAACTCGTGCAGGGGAGGTTAATGTTGCCGTACTGGCTCTGGCTCACAAAGATGTTTCCAACAGCTCTAGAATGGGGACAACGATCTTCGAAGACCTATACATCATTCACGCTCTACAGTATGCTACTAACTGCCTCGAGCAACCTTCTAAGCGGCAACCAAAGTACCATAAGAAAGTCTTCTTAAAAAATGAAAATAAATGAATAAAAAAATATAAAGGGAAAAGAAATGAGAAAGATACTATTTGAGAGAGTTTTTCCGAGGTAAGTGCCAACTTGTTATTCATTTCTTACTCGGAAAAGTAATCATATATACAGTTTACTTTTTTACAAGTAGAATACGTGCTGCAATGCAGCTAGTAGACCAACTGTATAGTATCTCTACAGTGTTTCATCAGCATCTGTGTCCAGCTCAAGCCCTTCTGCAGCTAAAAGCTGGCTAATGGACCCTTTTTTTTCCTCCTCTGCTTTCTTTCGCATCAAATCCCTTTTCTTCAATACAAGTGTGTGACGCTTCATTGTGCTGGAAAAGTATTCCATGGATGCCTTTTTCTCTTTTGCTAGAATCCGTCTCTCTTCATCAGGGTCAGTCTAAACTTCCAAAAAAGGGCAAGTTTTTGAGCGACACAAGAAAGAAGTAATTGATTGAACAGTTGGCAAATCATTCAAGGAAAGGAATTTTATAAAAACTTTTAAAGATTTCAACGAAAAGAAAAGGATTGGTAACCCCCGCCGATGAAAAAAGCAAACATAACATAATATTTAAATGGTGCCACTTATTTCAGCCAACAGCGAAAATAATGCAACAGAAGTGCAATTGAAGCTGCTGATTGCAGCTTTGATTACCAAATACAGTGGTAGCGAAAATGACACCAACAGATAAGGTTCCACTGATGCTTGCTAGTGGTACAAGATAAGTTCTGCTGAAGCTTGCTAAGGTTCCATCAATTGTGTACTATGAATGATATTTCAATCAGATCTCATCGACCAGAACAATATGATTCATATGGCTAACTACAGACTGTAATATGAATATTAAATCCATTGAATTTCACCTATGAATTGAAAATTTTGAATAAAGAAATATATAGATGATGATAAAGGAGCTCCAGTGCAAGACACATGAGAAAGAACAGAATTACTCAAATACCTTTGTACGAGAAAGACGGCGTACACGGAGATTCATCTCACGCTGCTGTTGCTCAGCCCAAGCCATGATCGCCATATCACCCCGTTGATCAAAAGCTTTTCTTTTTTTCATAAGCCACTCCATCCATGCTTGTGAGGCCTGGAAGAAGAGAAATTGTAATTCATTAAGGGGATATGCCTGGCACTAATACCACATTGGCACTGCTATAACAGTAAGCAGTACCTTCATTGGATTGACTCTATTATCCATATCGTATTGTCTTCGCTTCTCATCATCCATTAGCAACTCATATGCAGCTTGAATCTTGATGAATCTAGCTTCAGCAGTTTCTCCTTCCTCAAGAGTGCCTCTTCCGTCATAAACTTAACATGGAAAAAATGAAGAGATAAGCTTCAGCACAGAGTAGTTAAAGAGACACGAATGGATTTTCTAGCAGCACAGCAGAGACAAGAAATTATGCTGCAAAAACTGCCTATAACTCATCATAAAACTAAATACAACCATTTAATATAAGAAGCAGCACCAGAAGTTAACTAATATACAGATCCATTCAACAATAACGACAATACTTCTTCTTCTCATGAGGCATTGGTCCAGTTGTTAAGGCCGAAACCCCTGGGATTAAAGTGTCCACATTCAGGTCTCCAATTCCAAATAACAAATAGACGAACACCCACAAAACAACAGCAATACTACTAGCAAGTTTCAACTAAATAAAATATTATTGATATGGGAAAATCAAAACTAATATTTTACAATAATAAAGAAGAGTAAGGTGACTCACCATCTGGATGATAATATTTGGCCAGCCGTCTATAACCAACCTTTATATCCTCCTCATCAGCATCCCTTTCCACTTCTGCGCTTGAAAAACATAAAATATAAATTACGTCTGACATGAGTTTCTCCTTTTTGCATCGATTTTCTCAGCAACCAAACAAGAGAGCCATAGAGAAGAGGAAAATACCATACCTAGGGTTTCGTATGGAGATTTAGGCTCGGTCCAGGCACGAACTATAGTTCTCTTGTGATTAACGCGGAACCAGGGGTCGTTGTTATTGGTGTGAATAAGCCAAGGAGAGAAGAAAGAGGGAGGAGGGTTGTTGCAATCAGGGGGGGTTCGAAAGGAAACCCTAATTCTGGATCGAGGTTGGTGCCTGCTACTGCTACTGCACATGAATGACGTTAAAACTGTGTGAGGCCTACATGTCGTTCTCAAACTGCTGCTGCTGCTCATTTTAACGAACCTCGATCAACAGAAATGAAAGGGGAGAAATTCAATTCGAAAGGGGAATTCAATAATTGATTGTTGGAGACGTGAAGGAAATGAATTGTTATTAGGAACCTCACCAACGGAATCTGAGTGAATCTCTCTGGTAGTTTGCCCCCCTTTTTTTTTTTTTTTTTTTTTTTTTTTTTTTTTTTTTTTTTTTTTGCTTTTGACTTTTACTGCCACCTTTGCGGACGTCCATAGCTTCATGTTCCCGTGACAGCTTGGATAATGGACATTTACCCATTTTACTTTTACCTCCTCCTTTTTATTTTATTTTTTAATGTGCAAGTATTGTGGGCCTAATAGCTTAAATAAACCCATTCTAATCCATATTACAAGGATTTGATTCGAGTTTCACATGATAATTTTTTTAATAAAAAATAGATAAATATACAAGATTTTTCAAAATATTATTTGATATAAAAAAATCTTAATCATAAATAAAAAGGTTTGTGCATATATTTAATAGAATAAATAAAAAACTATTAAAGATAATTAAATATTAAATTAAAAAAAATCAAGAGATAGATGTAGATTAAAATATTTGATTTCACAACATGTGTTATTTAATCGGTTGTATTTAATGAATTTATTTATTATAATTATTTTTTATTTAACCAAATGATTAGACACACATATGAAATTGATTAACTAAAATCAAAGTGAAAAAAAAATATTATGCAAGGTTATATATATTAAAAAAATGTTATTATTTTATGTGAAAAACCAAGTAAAAACCATACAATATTTAACCAAAGAATAAATTAGAAAGTTGAAAGATAGAAAATGATGTAGATATTTGATATTGAAACATAGACCAAGAACTCGATTGTATTTAATAAAATTATTTCTTGGAAGTAATGTTTTATTTGATAATAAAAAACACGCATAGAAAAGTTAATCAAATAATAAATTGAAAAGTTGAGAGATAGAAGTGAATGTAGATATATGATTTTTAAACATGGATCATAAACTCCATTGTATTTAATAAAATTCTTTCTTTGAACTAATATTTTATTTGATAAAAAAAACACCATAGAAAAGTGATTCAACCAAATAAAAGATAAAACAAATTAAGTAAGGTTGAATAGAAAAAAAAAATCTTTTAAAATAAGAAAAGAAAAAATTGAAAGGTATTCATAAACTTGAATACACTACATAAAAATTAAATAACATTTTATTGAAAAATCATATATATAAAAAAACATAAAGAAAAGCCAATAAAAACATCCAATAAAAAAATTGAAAAATGAAATTGGAAGGAAAAAAAAAAAGAAGCTAAAAAAGTAACTGACCTAAAATAAAACTCAGGCGTGTAGGCTTGACCTAAATGACTCAATGCATCTAGGCTTAAAAAAAGTTAGGTGAGTGGGCTTTCCATCCCAGACCCACATGTTTGGGCTGAGTTTATTTTCTTCAATGAGTGGATAACTTGTCGTTCACCCATTATGTTTTTGGAAAAAAAAATCAAGTAACATATCACTTGTTGGCCCAAAACGACTAAAAGGTTACTAGAAATTCAAACCATGAGTTTTTTTTTCTTGAAAAAACTCTTTTTTTAACCCAAAATATTTTATACACATTGACAAATCTATCAATAGCCTCAGATAACTCAAAAATCTAAAATCAACTCGAAATAAAAAAAAATTCTTGAGTTCAAATCTATTATTTTCAAACAATGGTAAGGATAAAAAAACACCCAGATAAGACTCCCCTCATCAAATAAAACTCATTAACACCAATATGACTTTTTTCATAGCCTAAATCGATGCCAACCTAGACTTTCTCTCTCTACCAATATTGGAATCCAACAATTCTCTCTTCTCTTTCAAACGAGAAACTAAAAATAAAAAAAATGAAGTTCTTGATCAAAATTAAAATCTCTAAAACCAAAAAGACCAAAAAATAAACAAATTGGAAAGTATAAAGGCTTTTTTTTCACACAAACTTTGAAGGTGTCACCAAGTTTTGCCACCTTTTCCACTTTTATCTCTTATCTTTCAATTTTGTTGTTTTTCAACAAATTAGAGTTGATTAGACATCAATTTAGCCACAAAATGCCTCAATCAATGGGGAAAAAACTTTGATCATCAAAGTGAAAAATAATTCATCATGGCAATTCATGATGAATTGTGAAAGGTGAATAGTGGTGTGGGGAACAATATTTCCCCCATGTCATTTGGTGTTTTTTATAACAAGAAGTACAAATCCCATAGCCCCACCACATTTCCATAACTCAGTTGTTACTGGATTATTGACCTGTGATGTGTTGCAAGTAGGATCAATTTATTTTTAATATAAAAAATATTGAAGCGTTGCTAACATATTTTATAATAAAAGAAATTACTAATGAACTTAAAAAAAATTGATGCATATTGGACAATATATCTTTTAAATATTGAGACGAAGACATATTGAATGATATTTATTTTTTAAATATTGAGATAATAACATGTTGGATTGACTCGGGTTAACCTGTCAAATTTACAACTGTGTCATGAGACCATGATAAACCTATAGAAAGCAAATCAAAATAAATTATAAAAACAAATTCCTAATCAACCCAATATTAAAGGATGAAATTGAAAATAAAATGTTAAATTAAAAAATGACAAAGAAACTACCTGAGTCAACTTAGAAATCAAGTCAAAAAAATCATGAAGCTTAATTTCCAACCAACCCAATATTGAAAGATAAAATAAAAAAGACCTAAAAAAACTATCCAGTTTAATTTAGGATAACCTATTAAATTTACGTATGAGATTGTGATAACTTCATAAAAGAAAAAAAAATTACAAAACTTCATTTCGAGCATATTCAATGTTAAATGTTGAAATTGAGAAAAAAAAACTAAATCCATGAGATCGATATATAACATAACAGAAAAAAATAATAAAAAATATTATAAAGTATAATTCTCAGTACCATCTAATATTAAAGGATGATATTGAAAAAAAAATATTGGGTCTTTGAAGGGTGAAAATTAAAAAAATAAAAACTAAAAAAAATCAAGAAATAAAAACTAATTAATAATATTATGTGAATGTGGGTATAACGATTTAGCCACACTTTTTTATTGTTTTTAATAAGAAATCAATCCATGAATATAATCGAAAACATACATTTTCTTTGAGATTACAACGAGATACCATTCTCGCGCGCTGCTGCGAGCTTATAAAACAAATGCACTTGATAGTGTTATAATTGTGAACTAGCGCTAAATAAATAATAGAAATTAAAGGTATGATGGAGCAAATATTTCATGACGGAAAAAAAAAGTTGTGTTGGTGATCAAAAACTTAGAGACTGAACAAAATGATTTATATAGCAATCTATAGTGTTTTGTAAGGAAAGATACAGTGATTTCGCCACATGATTTAGCTTTTCAGTTAATAAAAAGCAAAAAAATACAAAGCTAAAATTCTTTACCAACTTAATATTAAAAAAAAAACCAAAAAATATAGTTTTGGAAGGAAAAAAAACCCATGAGAAAAAACGTTGTAGCAATTGACAATGTTTTGTAAGGAAAACTATAGCGTTTTTCCCAATAAAATAAACTAAAAAACCATTTAGAGAAATATTGTAGCAATCCACAGTGTTTTGTGAGAAAAATTACAACGCTTTCCTCATATGATTTAAATTTATTGTAATTATAATTATTAACCAACTCAATATTCAAAAAAAAATCGACAAAGATAATTTTGAAAAAAATCATAAAAAAATCACATGAAAAAACACTGCAACAATTCAAGTTTTTTAAAGAAAAAAATAACAAAGCTAAATTCTTAATCATCTAATTATTAAAAAAAAATTGACATAGATAATTTTAGAAAACAAAACAAAACAAACACCAAAAAAAGGAAAAAAAATCATGTTGGAAACACTTTAGCAATTTACAGTGTTTTATGATAAAAGCTATAGGTCTTCCCCACATGATTTAGCTTTATTTGTAATAACTTGTAATTGTAATTCACAAACAACTCAATATTAAAAAAATAAAATTAAAAAAGATAATTTAAAAAAATATATAACAAAAAAAAACCATGCAGAGAGACACTGTAGCAATCTACAATGTTTTATCAGCAAAGCTACAATGCTTTCTCCACATAATTAAACTTTATTGCAATGTTAAATTTTAACCAACTCAATATTAAAAAAAATAAAATCGACGAAGATAACTTAGGAAAAAAATATTACAATAAAAGAAAACACAAAAGAAACTGGAAAAAATCATATGAGGAAAAACTGTATCAATCCATTGTGTTTTGTGAGGAAAAACTTGTATTTACTTGTAATTACAATTCTTAACCAGCTTAATATTTAAAAAATAAAATTGATCAAGATAATTTTAAACAGAAAAAAAACCACGTGGGAAAAAACATTGTAGCAATCAACAGTAATTTTTGAGGAAAGTTACAGTACTTTCCTCGCATATTGTAACTGTAATTTTTAACCAACTCAATATTAAAAAATAAAATAAAAAAGATAATTTCAGAGAAAATCATACAAAAAACCATAAGGAGAAACACTGTAGCAATCAATAATGTTTTAAAGAAAAAAATACAAAACTAAATTCTCAATCAGCTTCATATTAAAAAGAAATCAACAAATATAATTTTAAAAAATAAATAAATAAAATAGAAAAACTATGTGGAAAAACATCGAAGCAATCCACAGTATTTTAAAAAAAAATACAAAACAAAAATTTTAACCAGGTCAATATTTAAAAAGTAAAATCAACAAAAATAATTTTGAAAAAAAATAAATGAAAAAAAAATTAAAAAAATTGAAAAAAAATAATTTTTTAAAAAAATTAATAATAACAAAAAAATAATCATAATAAATTACTGTTGTAATTCACAGTAACATTAATTTACAGTTAGGTGTGGAAACAGTTCCCCTATCACACTACCATTTGATTTTGAAGACAGCCGGCACTAAGCATAAGAAACGAAGGAGAAATTTAATTCCGCTAAGCCATGGTTTTTTAAAAAAAGCCCAGCGAGTTTTGTGGATTCTTCTACTCCGGCTCACGGTGTGACTTTACATCATTCTGGACCCCATCAAATTAATGATTTTGTCATGCATTCCCCTATTTATTTTGCATTTTAAAATTATTTTTTAAAAAAAAAATTATTATTTTTACTTCAAATTATTATTTACTGTCTCGTTAATATTAAAAATAAATTTTAAAAAATAAAAAAATATTATTTAAATATATTTCTAAATAAAAAAACTTACCATACATGTATTACTTCCTGTCAAAAAATGTAATAAAAATAATTTTTGTTCAGAAATATATTAAAATAATAATATTATTATTATTTACAAATTTATTTTTAACCTCAATATATCAAAACAATAAAATAACATGAAATAATTTAAAACTAAAAAAATTAGAATTTTTCAAAATCACAATCCTAGTCACCACCTAAATGTTCTGTCCATGGTGATCGGAGAACAATTTTCAATATCAAGAAAATCAACTGTCAATTTCGGCATTTGGGGTATATTTTAATCAGACGCGGGTGGTTTCTAGTTTCTCACTTGTGCCGGCCGTTCAAGAAATTTGATGATCCTACCTGCTTCGCCCACTGAGCCAGCATATTAATCTTAACAGATATTGACGATTCAAGAACGGCGAGGAATTTGTCTAAACAGCACGCGTAGTATTCCTACACAAGTAGCCAAGGAGTACAAACATAGCCTACATTTCAAATGAAACTTTCTAACACTTTTAATATACATCCTGCACCGAGTATCAACTTGATTACCTAAATTTGCTGCTTCAGACACAAATCATTACGATTCATATTTACATCTGCTTTGGAAAAACATATAACTGGATCGAATACTTGTCCATATTACAAATGCCACAAGAACCCGTTCCCCTGCAGAGGCACAAGTGCTGGTGGGGATCAATATAGATACAGTGGTTTTCTAGGGTCATACGTCTGCTGACTAGGCAGGTTCACAAGGACGAGCAGCCCATAGAGAACTGAGAGTGCGAAGTCGGTGGAAGTACTCTCCTAATGCAAGTAAACCTCGGGCAGCTTGGCGTATTGTTAAGATCCGAGACATGTGCTGCAGGGTTTGTTGCCGAAGGTGATCAGCCTGTTTTAAGAAAGACTATATCATGATCCAGTTACAAATATGAAGTCAAGGGATAAGTTGTCGAGTGCTCATAATTAATTAATATTATCATTCAACATTCTCAACCATGATATTTGTTTATTATGTATGATTATGACTTGGTTTTGTTTTTCTTTGTTCAAAATAGTTAAGCGTGCTATGACACGAGGAAAGAATTCGTGAAACATGAGTGAATTCAGCTTTCAAGTGCACAATAACTAACTAGATGACTGCTAAGAAATTATTACCTGGTTCACAAATCCCTCAAGCTCGACAGCCATCCGATCCCCATAACCACCATCACCCATTACATCAGCTGCTATGCTTTCGGACAGAGTCTGCTGGAGTTTATCAATTCCTTGAGTTAGAGCATCTTCAGCTTGCTGAGAAGATTGACGAAGGTTACAGACATCCGCGAGCTGTTGATCAGTCAAAGGCTCAAGTTGTGACATGAGAACCTGCAGTGGGGATTTAGAAGTTTGACGTATAAAATCAAGATAGCAATAGTAAAATATTCACCAAAAAGAAAAAAAAGACAGTGAAATAAGAGTTTATGCATGTGTTCTAAAGATATGTCAGGCGAATTGTGATAGGATTAACTCCTCCGGGACGGGAACCAATAAAGCGTAAAGCAAGCTGAGGCACATTGTCTTCTTTATATGCTACTATTAATTGCCACAATCCTATAGTTAGGATATATAATGCTAAAAAGGTAGCTTTATGTCAAGCGTTAAAAAGAACTGAAAAAATCATGAACAGAGCCCACTGGTATTATCAGGGACACAGGGACATCAATACCCAAGCAATTTTCAAATGATAAATTATACGGAACTAAGCCTTACATTTAGAAGTTCTGATGGGCGGAATCCTCCGATCCACAGAAAGAAGCGTTCTACTGATGTTCTCCATTTTCCAGAAATCAGATAGAAGACATCAGCCTTCGCAGCATCTGTTTTCATGCGGAAAAGATTGTTATAGTGATTCAAGCCATTCTCAACTAGGATCCGGAGCTCAATATCAGTTATATGAGCTTGCAATGCATTCCTAAGTACAGAAACTTGTTTGAGTTGTTCTTCAACCCAATGTCCATATTCCATCTCAAATGCAGCAATTCCTGAGAATTCATAATCAGAACCATTAGATGACAGCACAGATCAGAGCTTAAAGGAACAAATGCAATCACAATGATGAGTATGCAAAACAGTTTCAAGGGATAATTAGGCAATTAAAGGCCAAAACTTCCCAGCTTCCTTGAATAGATATTAAATACACATAAAAATAATCTACATGGAAAGTTAAGGAAACAAATTTGGAAATTGTAGGTGGAGTATTTAGTGTCTAGTTTGTTAACTGCATGGATGCATCCAGCAGTATTTTGCAGTAAAAACTGAAAAGACGAGAGAACAGGACCCATGATGCTTTACAAACATGAGCTGTAGCACAGAACAGTTAACAAATACTTTTTGAGCATCCTTCTGATCTGTATCCAGCAAGAAAAAATGAGGAGAGGCATATGGAACCCGTGTTTTCAGATGGATCTCTATAAGAGAAAAGCCATCAAGGCAGGTCAGTTTCTGCATATAGTCCTAGAAGTATACTGTTGTCTTCAAAATTCCTTCATGGGTGCTTTTGCCTATGTCAAGAGTTACTATGATTTTCCATGCCATACAAGTATCATCAAGTTAACCTACAAGCACATAAATAAAAAGAACCTGGATTTCCTGTTCCTGAAAATCCCAAATGACTAGAATCTGATGCACTGCCTCCTATGTAAGCACCCTGCAGTAAGGCATTCACAGAGCGGTTAGAGGAGACAGTTTGCTGTTCCAGGCAATCCTGGCTATTATTTTAATCAGTGCCTGATAATTAGGGAAATGCATCTAAATAAATGGTGAAACATAATAGAGAGAATAGAATTCTCGTCTCACCTGGTGCCTAGCTCTTTCAAGTTCCTGCTCCAACTGGGCCAACTTCAAACGGCTGGATTCTAATTGTTGAACATAGGCCTAAGAAACAATTTTGAAATATAAAACTTCTGCACTACAATCTCAAAACACCTCCATCAGCATATAGTTGTATAAGAATGCATTAAATTATACCTTTTTCCGCATGCGACTTTTGCGAGCAGCTTCACGATTTTGTGCCAAACGTCTTTGTATCTGCAGTTCGATTTGTGCAAATTTCAAGTGTCTTTTAGTCAACTATTCGTTGGTTTTTCACTTTTTCAAAAAAGAGAAATAGAACAGGCACTTCCATTGAGTTTAATCATGTTTAAGCAATGTCGCTTATAACTCAAACATTTACAAACTCATTATTCTTGATACCATATTCTTCATGTGAGAGACACAGACAGATTTCCATTTGTGGATTTTATTGAAGCAGATTTTTCATTCAGTTTTCAGAGGGTTCAAAATTTACAAGATCTTCATGAAAGTTAATATAAGTTCATAAGAAATTGAAGATTAATAGCTGATATGTTTTTAATTAATCGGGAGAGCAGGAGGGAGTATCATGACCTTATCAGCAGGTTTGTGCGCTTCTTGATCACTTCTGGATGGTTCCATTGATTCATGTGAAACATGTTCAGTCTAGACAAAGTCAGTCAGAAAGGTCAGGCCACCTGGTAAGCAGAGGTAACTCTGACATTCACTAACTAGAAGGAAAATATCATTAATCATTACCTTGTTGTCTAGCCCAGCATCCACCTGTACAATTGTGGATGGACCAATGTTTAGGCTACCATCATCTCTATATGCGTGTCCCCATGAGCTAATCTGGTTAAAGGGCTCATAAAAACCCATTCCTCTCATTGCAGCAATTTGAGTTGATGTAGAGCCCATGCTCTAAAAAAATGGAACATAAAACAGAAAAACAAATCAGAAAACAGGCACATTTAATAAGCTGCAGCATGACAACAGTGCAGTAATAAAATTGCATGAAGCTTGCCATTCTTAAGCAAAGAAATCAATAGAATAGAAACAAAAAGGGAAAGAGAATTGTGGTCAAACTGATGCTCATCCATGGACAGTGCTCAAAAGGATATCTACTTATAATTGACATTTCAAAAAACTCCTGCCAAGTTTTCATGAATTGTTGTGCCATCCAGGTGACAAACATACAAAAGAAAACCTGTAACTCTTAGTCATTCAGACCAGGTAGACTCACAAACACTCACAAAGGTTAAACTACAATGCTCAGACACCCTCCACTGACATGGCAATGTCAGTTATTCCTGTTCATTCAAGCAGGCAAAAACTAAACACTTGAAAAAATTGTTGATTAAGAGTGGCAGCATTAGCAACATCAACAAGGAAGACAAAAATTAGGGGGAAGTAAGGCAGCCTTGTTGTGGACATGAAACAATGAACCATATCATATTTACTTTGCCAGAGGAAGTAGGAACATGGGAGAGAGTAGACAGACAAATTTTTCAGGGTAACATGCAACATTGATTCTCTCACAGCACTCCCATGTTAGAGATTCCTCCTAGTATATTGAGCTAAATCAGCAACGATGACCTCATGTCTTGCTTAAGATAACTTTGGCTTGCTAATTAACATTTTCTACAGTTTTTTCACTGGTTTTGATTCTAGAAACCTCTTTACCATGTGAAGACATGCTATAGACTGACAGTGAATCGAAGACCATTCAGTGTGGAACCTCAAATCAGAATAAATCTTTTCAAAAAGCTTCAAGACTTGTTTTTCTTAAAATAACTGGAATATGGACTATGAACTACTAATAAATATAGTATCGGCAAGATTGACATAGGACAAATAGTCCAAGATCAGCTATAAATTACGTGGCAATTGCCTCCAGAAACCTATTTAGTTTCATGCAACAGGAAGGTCAACGAACATTATAGCCTAAATCCATCTCAAGTTTATCCTTTTTGAAGTTAGGCTTCAGGAGATCATTATTTTTTCCACAAAATTCAATCGCTCAAAGCAAACCATGCAAAACAAGAAAAATTAAAAACAGAATCGCTGGTGAATTAGACTCAATCTTAATCAATCAGGATTTTCTTAAATATAGCATCAAACACACAAACCATTGCTTGAACAATAAAGAGAACATCCAAAAGAAAGAACCCCTTGTCTAGCCCAACACACAAACTCAGAAACGACCATCAAACACAGAAAAGCATAGCAAGTGTGCTGCTTTTTATACACTACCAATACTGTGTAACTTCAGCTTCCAATTAGTCCGAACATAATTTTAAACAAAAACAGATCTAGCTAATACTAATTAAGTCAGTCATCAGCCTTTACTTACCTCTTTACATCATGCTTCAAAGGGTCATTAATTTGCAAAAATGGCGCGAAAAGTCTCAACTTTCCTGGCTAGCAAAAAAGAAATTAAAAGTCTCCCCCGTGAGGGGAAATAAAAACAGTAAAATAAATTAACGAAGTTTGCTTCCTTTCCTCTATCTGCGTGTAACTTGGTTCTTCCTACCAAAATCTCTCAAGCAATTGAATTCCAGCAGGTCCAAGAAATTAAACCCAGAAAATATAACACTAGTTCACTGTCCTTAATACTAGTTAGTATCAGGAATCAACATCACCGCCATCCATTCCCTAAAAGCAATCAAAACCCAAAAGAGACACACCCCTAAGAGAATAAAAAAATTTAATCTATTAAAAGACTCTTCCTTTTATTTCATTTTTTCCTCCTTCTTTGAACGTTACTACAGTCAACCCGTTAACGTCGCTATATTCATAAAATACGCACCCTTGTCACTTTAACGTACGCACGCCCAACACTCCCAAGGACTTACCTAATACATTTAAACACTCCTTCTCGCATATATATGTTATGTCATGTTGACAACAAAGTGTGGTTAGGCTGACGTAATTTTGCGGCGAAGTGGGGTGGCCGGCGATAAATAAAGTGCTACGTGGGGATTAATGAATGGCTGGTGAGTTGAGTGGCGGGTATCACTTATACAACTAATAATAATTATGAATTTGCTTTTTTGTGTTTGTTTCTTTTCTCTTTTTTTTTCTTAATTGGTTCTAAATAAAGCAAGAGAGAATGGAAAGAAGGGGATGGTGACAGGGGTAGGGATGGAAGCGAGAGAGAGAGAGGGTGGGGGGCTAACAAGTTAAGACACGTAAGGAAGTGCGTGTCAGTTATCGGGGCAGAAGACCCACATGCCTGTGATGTGTCTGATATTTTCTGGAGACAGTTTGCTTTTCGCTCCTGTGGCTATTGGTAAGGAGAGGGTCCACATGTATCTCTCCTTCTAATTTATTTTTTTATTTAATTAAAAATATATTAAAATTACTTAGCCTTTCACTCTGACAATCTATAATGAAAAACTAAACTGTTTTTTATATTATTTTTCGTTTTTTAAGCTTTTTTTAAAGCTATTTTTTTCATTTTTTTATGCTTTTAGCTTTTTTTCTTTATTTATTTTTTTCTTTTAATAAATTTTTTTTTGTTTAAATTTGTTAATGTTAATATTTTTTAAATTTAGTTATCAGACTTTTATGACATTAATCCCGGGTTTAACAGGTTAACTTGGTTTCACGAGTTAACCCAGATTTTTTTTTTCTTTTTAATTAATTTTTTTCGTTTACTTTAGTTTGTTAATGTTAAATTTCTTTCTATTTAGTTATCAGACTTTCATGACACATATATGAGGTTTCACGGGTTAACTTTGTTTCACGGGTTAACCCAGTTAATTCTGGATTAACCCGTCCATTTTTTTGTTTTTTTTTTATTTTGTTAATGTTAAATTTTTTTATTTAGTTATCAGATTTTTATAACATGAATCCCAGGTTTAACGAGTTAACCTGGTTCGACAGGGTAACCTGAAGTTTTTTTTCTTTTTAATTAATTTTTTTGTTTAATTTAGTTTGTTAATGTTAAATTTCTTTCTATTTAATTATCAAACTTTCATGAGACATATCCCGGGTTTGACTGGTTAACCTAGTTTCACGGGTTAACTAAGTTAATTATTGGTTAACCCATCAACTTTTTTTTATTTAGTTATCAAACTTTCATAACATGAATCCCAAGTTTGATGGGTTAACACAGTTAATTCAGATTTTTTTTCTTTTTCTTCATTAATTTTTTTCTTCATGTTGGTTTTTTTCTTTATTTTTTTCTTTTTAATTAATCTATTTAATTATCATACTTTTATGACACGATCTTGCAACCAGATCCACATACAAGGCTCTTAAATCTGGTGTTGCAGTCAGACTCACTTAAACTTGAGTCATGTAAGTTTAATATTATTATTAATATTATAAATATTATTCTTGGGTCAAGCGTTGCAATTAGACCCAAGGCTTTTGGGTATATCTTTGCAGAAAGACCTAACACTCTTAGATCTTAGCCTTTTTATATTTTTAATGCAAGAAAAAAAAATTAACCCATGGGTATGCCTTTGTTTTTTCCCCTTTTCTTTTCCTTTTTAAGCATTTTATTGTGGACTACACAGTGCAGTTCGCAATGAAAAAACTGATTCTTTAGTTTTTTTCTTGCTTTTTTTCTTTTTTTTTCTTTTTTAATTATTATTTTCAATTTACTTTCTTAATATTAAATTTTTTCTATTTAATTATCTGACTTTTATGACACGGATGTCGGGTTTGACGCGTCAGCCCAGTTAATTCTGGGGTAACCCGTTAAATTTTTTTTATTTAGTTATCAAACTTTCACGACACAAATCCAATGTTTGACGGGTTAACTTGGTTTGAAGAGTTAACCTAGTTAATTCAATTTTTTTTCTTTTTCTTCATTAGTTATTTTCTTTATATTGGTTTTTTTTCTATGTTTTTTTCTTTTTACCTAATCTATTTAATTATCACACTTTTATGATACAACCTTGCAGCCAGACCCACATCCAAGGTTATTGGGTATGGTATTGCAGTCAAACCCACTTAAACTTAGGTCATGCAAGTTTAATGTTATTATTAATATTACTCTTGGGTCAGACGTTGCAGCCAAACCCAAGACTCTTGGGTATAGTTTTGCAGAAAGACCTAACACTTTTAAATCTTAGCTTTTTTTGATATTTTTTATGCAAAAAAAAATTGATCCGCTGCATCGCGCGAGTCATCTAACTAGTAAATATACTAAAACTACTAGGTGATTCACCATTAGTCCGTTACCCCTCACATTTTCTATTCACCATTAAAGTTTGGTGATTTTTTTATTATTCACATAAAAATTTGCTTGCATTTAAACTAGGAGTATTTTTATCTTTTTATACGGTTTATTGGGCATAATAGATTTGTTTAGGAGTATTTTGATCGATTCAATATATTTATGAACAGTAAAATAACCAAAATCTATTCAGGTGTAAAAAAAATAATGAGTTCCAAGTAGGAGTATTTTGGTGTTTTTTGTTTTTTTATACACAATAAAATTACATGTGTATCCTCAAATCAAAGAAATTAAATCAAGTGGGAGCAAGGGTTTTATGATCTTTTAGCCGTGGATTTTTTTTTTGTTGGTTGTTAGTTTGGTTAAGGGTAGTTATGTAATTAACTATTAAATAATGTTTTTAATCTTGAAAAGTTGTTGGCACATGATGCATACGCCAACGCATTGGAGCCTTCACACATTTTGGGGTGGTGCATGTGGCAGCTCCAGGTGCTAAAAAATGAGCTTTCTACATCTCATGTCATTCTTCACCGTCTCCTCTTTCAAGTGGAATGGCACATGATGTCTAGAAGTTGTCGGTTTATTGTTGGTGACCTTTTTCCCCCTTTCATTTCTCTCTCCTAACCCGGTAAATACATTATGGTCGTCATTGTTACTGGTATTTCAGATTCGATCCTTTTAGTTTTAATTTCTGTATTTGTTTTCTTTTTTTTTTGTTAAAGTTTTATTGTTTTTCAATTTAACCCTTGCTTTTTAATTTGTATAGATAATGTTTTTCAATTCAATTCTTCTACTTTTAATTTCTTAGTTTTGTCCTTTGTCCTTTCATTAAAGTTTTTATAGCTTTCAATTTTATCCATTATAGTTTTTGCTTTTAATAATAGTAATGATTCCAATTTGGTCCCTCTTTTTTTTATTTTTTATTGTTTTTCTTGGCTTTTTTGTCAAAGTTCTTATATTTTCAATTCTATCATTCATACAAAGTTCATGGCTTTTATTTTTTCAACAACAACAACAACAACAACAATAACAACAACAATAATAAGGTGGTGGTGGTGGTGGTGGTAATATTAATAACAATAATGATGATGATGCTAATAAAAAAATAATAATAGTAATTTTAGTTATGATGATGATGATGATAATACAAAAGTGATGAAAATACTAATATTATTGATGGTAATGATAATGATGATAATAGTGACAACAACAACAACAACATTAATCAAATTAGTAATGATGATGGTGGTTATGATAATGATGATGATGATGATGGTGATGATGGTGATAATGATAATGGTGGTGATGGTGATGGTGATGATATTATTAATTATAGTAGCAAAGATGATGGTGATGGTGATGATAAAAATTAGTGATGATAATAAGAACAATAGTAGTTGTAGTAGCAGTGACAATAATACTACTGATATTAATGGTAATAGTAATGATACTAATAATAGTGATTGAATTAATAGTTGTGATAATAGTATTGATGACGGTAATAATTGTGGTGATAATAATAATAGTAATAATACTACTATAATTGTGGTGATAATAATAATATTAATAATACTACTAATAGTGATAATAACGATAGCAATAATAATGATGATATTAATAATTGTGATGATAATAATAATAGTAATGATGATAATAATTGTAATAGTAGTAATAGTAATAGTTTGCTATGATGATAATAGTTAGTGGTGGTAGTTATAATATTAGTAATAATAGTACTAACAATGATGATGGTAAGAATGATAATAGTAACAATAACAATAACAGTAACTATGATAATAAAAATAATTATTGTTGTTGTTGTTATGTGATGAGGAAGAAGAATAAAAATAGTGATGATAATAAAAGCATTAATAATAGTGGTGGTGATAATAATGATAATGAAAATAGCAATAGTAGTAATAATAATAATAGTGATGATGATAGTGGTAATTATTGTTAAGATAATAATAATACTAATAGAATTGCTATTATTATTAATAATAATGTTAATGCTAGCAGAAGCAACAACAACAATAACATTATTAGTGATGGTGACTAAGAATAATAATGATTTTAATAATGATAGAAATAGTAATAATGTTAATAGTGATAATGGTAATAGTAATGACATTACTTATTAATATTAGTAGTAATAGTGATTTCGACCTCATTTTTTGAATTGCCATTTTTAAAAGTTATTTTGTATGATTTATTTATTTATTTCAATTTCATCTTTTAATATTTAATTTATTGGGAATTAGACTTTATAGTTTTTCTAAATTGGGTGCTTAAAGTCTAATGGCTCAGGTCACGAGTTTAAAAAATTAACACATTGTTTTTAAAACCTTTATAATTCTCTTTATTTTTTTTACCGGGTTATTCCAGTTATATAATCTGGACTCCATGTTTGACGGAGTGTCCCGTGCTGACCTAACCCTAATTAGTATTGTTACAAATTTATCGTGAATGTTTTTTAATGTTTTTTTTACTCTATTTCAATACATGAACATCATTTTTTTGTACAAAAAAATAGTTTAGTCCCACGGTGAAGCGTGAGCATCAAGGTTGGTATATTTTATCTATCTATAAAATTATAAATTTTTCTTTAAAGGCATTACAATTAGATTTTTTTTTTCAATCTAGCATACAATTTCTCTAAACCCCCCGGCTCTTTTTATCATATATAGAATCAATGCGTGGTCACTTAGGTCAAATCCAGGGTAACTAAGGGGTTTGGTCACCCGTGCCAAGCTTATAGGAACTAAGAGGGCTGGTCGCCTACGCAACCAGGGCTATTTGGGCCTCGACTTAAACAAGTTATTTTTTTAGTACATCACTGAATAATTAATTGGATACTAATAGTTAAATAACTAAAATTATATCATTCTTGTATTACAATATAACTAATACTAGCTTTTTAACCTGCGTTGCGCAACATGTCATATTGTTTTTTTTTAAATGGACTTGCAGGCTTTATCGACATGCTTTTATACATAAATATTTTTTTTTAGTAAAAGTCAAAAGTTTATGCAAGCTTCGAATTAAACAAACTGGTCAAATAAATAAGAAAAACAAGTGACTTTGGTTACATGCCTGACTGAGTTTGATAAGTTAGGTTCTATTTTAAATACATGATAAAAAAATAGACAACGACAGTACACAAATAATTTTTTTATAAAGATAAAGAGCATAGTAACTTGGAAAAAAAAACTTGGAAGTACACAATTGAATAAAAAGAAAAAAATAACCTAAGTGAATCTGAGCTAGTGTGATAAACATGTAACCTACGTAATAGAGGGTGAGCCAACCTAGGAAAACCTGCAAAACCACAAAGTCAATCCTTTTTTTTATAAAAAAATAATATCAATCAATGAAATAAAAGAAATAAGCAAAAAAAAAAAAGGATGTTGACTTGTGTCAACATTTCAAACTCGTGACCTGGATCATTATACCAGAAGCATAAAATAATCTTAAATAAAAAAAATAAAATCAAAAGAATGAGGATGAAAATCAAAATATAAAATAATAAGGGGGCGATAAAAATATTTTGGTTGGAGGGTTAAATTGAAAAGAAAAATAACTTTAACATATAGAAAAAAATTAAAAGAATAAGGATCAAACTAGAAAAAATAATACACCATAAACTTTGATTGATTGTTAAAATTAAAAACCAATAAAATTTTAAACAAAAGGGTCAAGGAAAAAAATAGGAATCAAAAGAATATGGAACAAATTGTAAAAAAAATATATGATAAATTATAATTAAAGAACTAAATTAAAATCAAACAAAATTTTTATAAAAGGAAAAAAAATCAAAAGAATAAGGGCTGAAATTGAAAAAACCAAAATAAAAAGGACTAGCATGTACTTTTTAGGGGAGGAGAGAGAAAAAAATGAAATAACCATCGAAGATAAACCACCCACCATCTATCAACACGTGTCGCACCGGGAGAAAAAGGATGCGATAATGTTTTCAAAGAGACAGTGGAAGGTTATATTGGACCGTCGTAAGACATCTAGTAGATGGCACGGGCAGCATCAACTCGACGGCGCATGATCGTCATGTGCTCACAATTTTTTTAAAATATTTATATTATTAAAAGATAAAAATGTCATTGGCCCCACAAAAATAACAAAAAAAAAAAACAGACATAAAAATGAAAATAATCGTCAAAGGAAAGTAATTTGATCCCTATTGTTCATTTAAAAAGAATGACAACAGAGCTGTTCGGATAAAAAGCTTTTTTTTTTTGTTTTTTCTAAAAGGGTATTTTAGTACTTCCAATGATAAAAAAGAAAAAAAAAAACGTTTGTACCCCCAAAATTTTTTAAAAGATATTCATGTTCTTCAATCTTGTGTTGAGAGGAGCACAATGAAAAATACATTTGTGTATTCATTGATGACATCCATAAAATGCCCCCCCGGTTTGTTTCCCCGCGTTTTCTATATAATAATATAATAAAATGCAATCTGGGCCAAGCCAAAATTATTTGAGCAATAAAATTATTGTTTTGCCCTTGCATAGAAAACTCAAATAACATGGTTTTAGGGATATAAAGGTACTTTCAATGGGATTTTTTTGTCATTTATTTATTTCAATTTTGTTCTCTATTTTTTTTATTGTTATTTACTTTATTTTTAATATTTTTTCAAGGTTTTTTTTCTCCATCCCTGGATATTTTATTTTATTTATTTAAATTTAATTCTCAGTTTTTATTGCTATTTTTATCTATTTTTTAATTTATTTTATTTTCTAACTTAATGCCTAATTATTTTCTCTCATTTAGTTTTTATATTTGATCTCATAACCTGAGTTACTGATTTTAAAAATTATCTCAATTTAAGATTGATTTTTTTAGGGTTTTTTTTTCAATTCCATCATTATATATCAAGTCTTGAACTTTATTATTTGTTTCACTTTCTTTTATGTTGGAGTTATTCAAATCTTATATATCTGGTTGTAAGATAGTGGAGTTAACATGAATTTATCCGAGTTTTTTTTGTGTTTTTATTTTTAAAATTGATTATTTTTAAATTTTATCATTTGATATTAGGTCATTGGGTTGGTAAAGTTAATTTAGGTTCACTTGAGTTTTTTTATTTTTTTTAATTTAATTTTGTTTTTTTTTCTAGGTTTAAATATTATTTTTATATTAGAAATAGTTTAATTCAGCGTCCCGTGTAACGCGTAAACTAGTTCATTGTCGGAGGCTTGGCCACGAGTTTCTCGATTGCTGTATTGAACACTCGGTTAAAGCAAAAAATAACCTTGATGTGAAAAACGAGATAATGTTATCATTGAGAAAAACAAAACAAATTAGTTTGATAATCAATGGTCATTTCAAGGCCCCATAAAAAATATAGTTTAGTCTGCTTAATTAATACAGAAAACAGGTGGACTCAAAGGTTATTCCGTTCTTTTAAAAAAAAAATTAATTTTTTATATATTTTTTTATTTTAAATTAATATTTTTAAGTATTTTTAAATCATTTTGATTTTAAAAATAATTTTTTTAAATAAAATAATTATTTTAATATATTTATAAGTAATTTAAAAAATAATCACAAACACACTTCCAAATAGGTTAAATTCTCAGCACAAAAATTCTCAGTTAACGTTCTTACCTATTTTTCATCAATCAAGTCCCCCGTGTGCTTGAGATTCTCAATTAGGCTCTCCCATCCAGATGCATCAGTATTTTTTTGTGTAAAATATCCATTTTATGCAGTAAGATGACAGCATTTTCTAAGAGAGCGAAGCATTTTCTATTAAAAAATTACATATTTTAGATGAAAGAACTTGATGGAGATTTTTCTTTATATAAAAAGGGACCTAATAATTAAGAAACAAGCAATAAAATTATGGAGATGTTATTATAAAAGCCATTTTCAAAAATCCCACAAATATATATCCTATAATTCCAACACATATAACATTTAGTTAGAGCCAGTTTTTTTTTTTTTTTTTTTTTTATAAAGGAATGAACTTGATGAGTTCAATGTTTTTTGATAGCATACGAAATTCTAAAAGTTTCCCACATTTATATGATATACTTTTTTTTATTATTATTCATAGCAATTCTAGGCAGGATGGATATATTTAGGATAACGGGTAATAGGTAAAACATGCATTTTGATTCTCTAAGATAAACAGTCGGTCTCGAGTGTATATTTAAATTTTTCATGATTTTAAGACTAAAATGAAAACTCCCCGAATCTTGGATGCCATGTCCTGTTGTCCCTCACCATCAAGTAGCTCGCCCCCAATACGTTTTCCATGCCTAATTTTCTTGGTTTGTAGGCTTAGTTCGAGCAACAATAATAATGGGGTTAGAATGTAAGAAAAAAGTGGAATAAACATTTTTCTTCTATGAAAAAATCAACTCGGAAGGGGATGATCGTTGTAGAATCTAATTAACTTGAGAAATATGCAAGATTGGCTCGGAAGTATGCATAGAGCATTAAAACAAAAGGAGGGGTGGGTGCAAGGTAGGGGGATGAACTGCTGTGTGGTATAATTCTGAATGATTTTTCCCCAGCCTTGTGCAGACAACAAATTGATGGAAGAAATGCTTGAGTTGCTACTTCAGCTTCATGCAACCCCTCGTAACTCGAGAATCGATCCATTTCTAGTCTCGAATTTGCTCGCCATTCGAACTGTCCCATCTAGCTAGCTAGCTACTTGAATGGAAAGAAAACATTGTACAAGACTTTTTCCTACTAATCATCATGTCCAACTCCAAAACTTTTGCAGCTACATTGCCCCTTCCCTGGCATGGAGGGCCAAGCACGAGCTGGCACCATATCTCCCTTGCATTAATCATGGAAAAGCAAATGATTGAAATTTAGGAAAATCTTCCTCCAAAGCCAGCAAGGAAAGGGTACAGCTTAATCTGGATCATGTACTTGGTCTTCCGGGTGAACTTTCATGTGTTTTGGTAACGCAGTGTAATAAAAATATTTTTTAATTAAAAATATATTAAATTAATATTTTGTTTTATTTTTAACTTCAATATATTAAATTTATAAAAAATATATAAATATTAATTTAATATTTCTTCAAATAAAAAAATACTTTAAAAAACACAAAAACATACACTTTTCATCCAAATCAAATTGGTTTGCGTTTTGTACAATTGGTCACTCAAGGCTAACTTGGATAACAAAGATCGAGGATGAGAGTTTTGATACAAGTATCCAGGGATTCAAGATTCAATCATTGACTTACTATATATATATAGCACATTAATTACGCAGACAAGCAACCATTTGCTCGGGCTCAAAAAAGCTGATCACTAGGGTATTCATGAGTACATTTTCGGTACTATAATAATTTTTATAATTACAATTTAAAAAAGAACTATAATTTTTAATGGGATTTCTATGAAATCGTAATATGTATTAATTAATCAAATATTTTTAAACTAAAATTAAAACAAAACACAATTTTTAACCCCATTTCACCGTACCATCAAATCAAATCTAAATAGGCAACTTGAACAAGGAAGAGCAAGCTGACGCGGCTTATCATTAGTGTTCATAAAGAAGAGGAAGAAAACAAACGAACAAAAGAAAGGAGAAATTATTTGGCAAGTGGGTTAGCATAAACTACTTGATTATCTGGCTGCATGATCACCACTGGATGCCCACCATTTAACAGACAGTACCGCAGGTTATCTAACATGATTAAGATATTAATTAATCCGATAAAAAGTTCATTTCTTTTGAGATATTGAGGATGGGAAATCAGAGTGATTAATATTTTTTTCTTTTTCCCAGATCGATCACGCTACTCGGGGATTATCTCAGTACCGAATGAATGAATCAATAATGTAGTTAACCAAAAAGGGTTGCGGAAAGGTTATGATTTAAAACTCTGCACAAACACAAATCACGTCAAAGGGAGTAGGCGTAGAATCTAATGGGTGTTATAAAGAGTAAAGACACCCACCACTGCCCAAATTAGGTCACCACGAGGAGTCCACTTTTGCTTTATTATATATCAATGGTAGCTTCATGCACGCTTTCTTTTTGCATCGCCTTTCCTAGCTCCCATCACTCATGCAAGGAGCTTAAGTGGTAGTTTATCATCAAATCTCCAACGCATGAGATAAACTAAAATAATAGTAACATGAATCTTCTTTGAGCACAATTTGCAAAAGGTATTTTGTTTTGGACAAATCTGCACTTCGCTTTTCTTTTCCTTTTCCACTGCCTTTTCTTTTCCTGCTTTCTTTTCCCGCACGTATTGGTTTCTCTAATATTGGCAGAAGCTTTACAAACAGTACAGCACCCCCAAAGTGCTATTCTGCTCAATAGTCCAAGTAAAATATCCCCATCAGCTTTCTATCCGCACAAGGTAGGGTTTCAAGTTGATTTCTAATACTGTACTGGAAGAGAATGATTGAGTTATGGATGCGTTTTCACGTGTCTTATTTTTTTGAATAGAGAAAAAAAAATGTTATTCATGATTTATAAAATAAATTTAAAGATATATATATATATATAAATTAAAATTGATTAAATAATAAAACCAAAAGCTAATTTTTCAAATAAAAATGAAAAATTGATGCACATGCAAATGTGGCTATCATTTTTATTTTATACGTTTTCATTTTTTTTAGAGACTAATTATTGTTTCTAATAATAAATGGTTTTTGTTTTTATAAATATTGCCAAAAAAAAAAAAA
>Ga0325414_1000649_pt1 | contig 29717 bp, 19 predicted proteins | sample PopdelMetagenome_8_FD_206183 | JGI IMG/M metagenome (GOLD analysis project Ga0325414, IMG submission 206183) | Populus deltoides microbial communities from Bellville, Georgia, United States - Leaf-PdKOR-R3 | ecosystem: Host-associated > Plants > Phyllosphere > Phylloplane/Leaf | place: USA... | reverse complement strand
AACATTTACCATAAATTAAAGGTATCTTATATTATTAGATATGTTATTATAAAACATGCTTTAGTTAAGGAGTTATTGATACTTCAAGTGCAAAATGATGATATAAAACCTTGATAAAAATGCACTCTTAAGTACTAATCAAAAGAAATCTTTTCTGTTCTTTCTATACCTGTGATTATGTGGCAAGAAATGACAGTGATAGTAAAAAAAAATCTTTACCTCTATTTGTTAGCGTGAATGCCTTGTTGTTTTCCATGCAGTATGGACATGCTAGTTTCCCATGCGTATTCCAATCAGAAAGCATTCCATAAGCCGGAAAATAATTGATAGTCCACATCAAAGCCGCCCTCATAATAAAATTTTGTTTCCTCGATATATCATAAGTCAAAACTCCAGAGGACCACAACTGCACCAACTCATCAATCAATGGTCGAAGACAAACATCTATATTCCGGCCTGGGCTGCTTAGACCGGTTATGACAGTAGATAAAAACATGAACTCCGACCTTATACACATTCCTAGTGGCAAGTTATAAACCGTGAGTATGACCAGCCAACAAGAATAAGGAGCAGTAAATGACCCGAATAGGTTGAATCCGTCTGTACACAACCCAAGATGCGCGTTCCTTGATTCAGCTGAAAAGTGAGGATGCACACTGTTAAAGTGTTTCCACGCTTTATTGTTAGAATGATGCACCATCACTCCATCAACCGCATCATGTGATTGGTGCCATGTCATGTGCTCAGCAGTTCTTGGTGACATGAATAACCTCTGCAGTCTAGGTGTGATTGGGAAGTATCTAAGTTTTTTATATGCCACTGGAGTCTTTCCCTTACCAGTTCTGGGTTTGTAACGGGAATGCCCACATGTCATGCACTCGGTCAGCTCAGCATTTCAAGGTAGTATAACATGCAAAAGTTAGGGCACATGTCAATTTTCTGGTATCCTAAACCAAGTGGTTTCATTATGGACTTCGTAGCATAGAAGTTCTCTTTCAGCCTATTCCTTTCAGGTAAAATGCTTCTCGTCCATTCAATAATTTTGTCATACTCGGCCTCACTCAACCCGTGATTTGACTTGATGGTGAACACTTGTGCTATAGCCGATAATTTACTGTGGTTCGTGTAGCCATCCCATAATGGTTCGTCATAATCTTTCAACAAATCAAAAAACCTAGTTGCATCTGCATTAGGTTCTTCTTCTATGATTGGACATTGACTGACATTACCTTGATTAATTCTCATTGCATCCATAACCATATTCCTGTAAGGATTAGTGTTATCATTTGCTGCTTCATGCACGTTGAAAGCACTAGAAGTTGACCCAACTACCCTTTCTCCCATTCTCTTCTTACGAACAAATACTTCTCCATGTGCTTACCAACACCAATAATTCTCCATAAATCCTTTGTGTAGAAGATGCATCATTACAACATCTGGATGTAGATACTTTTTATTTTGACACTTTCTGCATGGACACCTAATACCGCCTCCAGTAAAATTTCTGGGAATAGATGTTGCAAAATTAATAAAACCCTGAACCCCATTACAATAATCAATCCTCTGCAATCCATGGGGTGAATCTCGATACATCCATGAACGATCATCCATGACTTCTATCGAACCTCTATAAAATTATGATGACAACATGTATTAATTAACTATGTTAGGTAAATAAATTTGCAAAAATATTGATTTACCTCGAGATTATCCAACAAACTAATTACAACTTCTCATAAATATTAAATATTTATTATCATTAATTATCAACGTCCATACAAATTAATACATATAAATTTACGGAAATTACAACTCCGCAATACCATTGATAAAAATTAAAACGGACCCGTTAAACAAACTATTAATTATTTCAAAACAACACATGTAATTCGGTAATTCAATAAAGTTTCAACAATTTACAAACAAATACAATTTTACAAATCTAAAACAAACCATAACAAGTATAAAATTATACATTCATATACTATAAGTTTATTTGAGAAATAACAATAAAACATGTACACATACTAAAAAAACAATAAAATTGACATTTAAATGTTAAAATTTAAAAAGATAGAATTACTTACAAAAAATGATAAAATCCATCGGTAAATCAGAACACGGATGCTGTGACCACAAAACTTCAAGAAATATGACTTGTTGTGCTGAGAAGAGGGAGATTTTTTTTTTGGGGGGGGGGAGGGCTGGTTGTTTGCAATAGAGGAGAGTTGGGATGGGGAAGAAAAAGGAGAAATAGAGGAGGAGAGGGTTGGTAGATGGTCATAAATTAACTTTTGCCGATGAATGTATTCGTCGGTGAGTCCGTTGGCCCTTCTAACGGTAAATAAGCCATGTCACTGCACAGAGATTCCAGTTTGAATCCCTCAGTGATTTAGTCGGCAATTTGAACGATGAATCTGTGAAAACCCTGGAAATTTATAATTTAAATATGTAGATGTGTAAACCCTCATGTAAATGTAAGACTGAAAGTGGTAATATTTCAATGAGTGATGGAAATCAAGATTAGAAATAATAGATAAATAATGATATATAATGGAAGAGATGACCTCCATAAAATGAATTTTGGTTTATAATTCATAAGGACAGAGAAACTGGTAACGTGTTTTGATGAATAAAATAATGAGAAAAATGACAAAATATTTTTAGAAAATAAGTGAGGTAATAAAGAATGCTTTATAATAAAGGATGGTGCAATAAAAAGGGTATGACTGAAGGTGCAAGCACCAATTAAAAATCAGTGATGTTATTTTGAAAACGGTAATAAGCCTGATAAATAAATAAAGGTGGAAATTAATGAAAACATTCCAAAATAATAAAATGACCGTAAAGGTTTAGAAGGATAATTGATATGATTTTTTTGTGAAGATTGAACAAGAAAAATCTAGATTGTTTATGAAAAGTCATGAACTAAACAAGTTACATTAGGAAGTAGAGCTCTCAATCCAATCATCGGATCAAGATGAAATTTTGCATGAAATCTATTAATATGTTTCCTACCTTGGTTAAATATCTCATCCCAATCGGAGTTTGGTAAAGACTAGCGATTTAAGCAGAAATAAACCAGATAGTTTACATGAAAAATAAAATAAAATACATAAAGGCATGAATGAGGGAAAAAATTGTAATTATGGAAAAAGGTGCCTATAAAACTGAAAGAGGCCACCAGTTAAAAAAAAGAAGAAGAAGAAAATAGAGAAAAGCGGATAGAGAGAGCGCTGCAGATTTTGGAGAAAAACCAATAATGCTCTAGTGGCCATATCTCTGGAATCCATCGTTGGATCATGTTGCATTGCGGAAATGTTGTTCTTATTACACTCCTCTACTAACTGACTGGAGAGATTGGAAGGACCATAATTTGTTTGACAGAAATCATCATCGGAAATTTCCTGGAAAACAAAAAGGAAATGCACCTGCAGGGCAGTTTGGTCGCCGGCCGATTTCTCTCTCTCCACCGTTGGATCATGCTCATTCTTGGATATGTGGTGTGCCTAGATGTTGCCATCATTCTGGACGGTGGAGATCGGAAACGCATTCTCCGGCAAGGTTTCGTGCATGTTTAACAATAGCTCATACATTTTTAGGTAAGCTCGGTTTTATGCAGATCTAGGGAGATCTAACCGTTGTATCATTATGACTTTGAGATATATTATGCATAATTATATGATATGTAGTCTGATTGTTGGGTTTAAAACAATAATCAGAGGTTGATGACTTATTGCCTTTTGAATCTATTGCTAGTTTTGGCAAAATGTAGTAAGCTTGATTAAATACATGTTTTGATGAAATTATAATTGTGTGGGTGTAGGTTTTATGGAAGATGTAATGGTAAAATATGTTATTGTTATTAGTATTATTATAGATTAATTGTGTATTCTTTATATGAGGGGAAGAATGATTATTGTGTAAGAATAGTAAGAAACATTGCTATATGAGCATGTTGATTGAATACAAAGCTCACTTGTTGGTTGTGTGGATATAAATGGGGTGGAACCATGAAGAAATTGAAATGAAAGAAATTTGGAAAATAAAACATATTTAAAGCTAGTCATAAGTATTTTTGGCAAATTGATTAGTTAATGAAGATTGTCATGGATTCCAACTAGTAGGGTGAAATTGTTGTTGTGATAATGATCTAAGAATATTAATTGTTAAGGTTTGCCGTATATGTTTAATTGCACGAGGAGAAAGCGAAAGAAAATCATTTTGTTGTATTAATAATAATAATAAGAGAAATCCAAAAAGGAATGAGTTTTCTTATTTTTGGTCTAATCTTGCTATATTGTAGAGGTAGGAAAATTGTTTGAATGTTTTGCTTTAGAATTGGTTTGAATTTGTGATTTAATGATACCAAATGACCTTGGATGATGTTGTTTTTGCATGAAAATAAGTTGGAAGTTGAAAAGGATTTCCAAGGAATGAAAATCCTCGTTGTCCAAAATTTTAGCTATAAAGGAGGGGCTATTGTGATTGTTGATTTTGAGCCTTAAAACAAAATAATTTAGAGTTGGTTTCTTCATAAAAGTTGTATTTCCATGTTTTAGCCTTTCATAGAGATAAATCACACCCAAAACTGAGTTTTACAGTTTTAGTTATGATTAAGACACTAGATACTGTTCTGGGTTGGTTAAGCTAAATTGATCGGAATTAGATAATTTTTAATCTTTGCTTGGAATTGTTGTTGAGTGATGGTTTTGATAACAAAATTATAAGAATGAATATAAAAATGAAAATGAGTAAGAGTATGAGATCTTAAAGAAAATTCTTTGTGATTGGTTTGAGAATACTAGTTGAATGAGAATTAAATGAAGATTTGATGTTGGTTGTATTGTTGATAAAAATTGAATCCCTGGTGGTACAGGGGAAGATGTGGGGACTGGACAATTGCATGGAGTGGCAGCACATGCACCTATTCTAGGTAGGTGATTCATCACCTTATTTTGTAATTATTAGTTTTTCTTAAATATCTGTGTTGTGTGTTTAATTGATGTTAAAAGAATGAAACAAATGAATAAGTTGAGTGATTATTACAAATGAGAATTATTGGTAATTTAAGAGAAATTATCGAAATTATTTGGCTAACAAAAGAGGTTAGCCGGGTGCTAGGTAATTCATATGGAATTATTGGATTGATTATGGCAACCAAGATGGGTTAGCTAGATTTCTTCGGTAATTAAGAGAATTACCAGGTTTATTGGTTAACAAGGAAGTTAACTGGATATGGGATAATTCGTATGGAATTACCGGATTGATTGGCTAACAAAAAAGGTTAGCCGGATGTTGTGTAATTCGTATGGAATTACCGGATTAATTGGCTAACAAAAGAGGTTAGCCGGATGCTAGGTAATTCGTATGGAATTACCGGATTGACTTTGGCAACCAAGATGGGTTAGCCAAATTTCTTGGGTAATTAAGAGAATTACCAGGTTTATTAGTTAACAAGGAAGTTAACTGGATATGTGGTAATTCGTATGGAATTACAGGATTGATTGACTAACAAAAGAAGTTAGCTGGAGGCTGGGTAATTCATATGGAATTACCAGATGTACTGGTAACCGAGGAAAGTTAACCAAATGTGTGGGTAATTATGTGAATTATTGATTGAAGTTAGAAGTAGTAAATTCTAAATGTTATGAGTAAAATAATAAATGAATGACTAAGATATTGAGTAAATTAATTAATGTGGTTATTGGGTAGACATAATGATTTGGAGATTGGAGGGGAATTGATAGATAATTGGTTACCATAGTGTTGGTGGTTAAGGATACATTACAATGATACTTAACACCATAATGATGGTGGCTAAGGGCATAAATTGATACTTGGCACTGTGATGAGGGTGACCAATGTTATGTGAAGGTTGCTTAGTGACATAGTGTCGATAACTATGATTGTGTGCAAATGATACTTGACAACCGTGGTTACTATGCATATGATGTTAATAAAAAATGAAAGGGGTTCGGTACGAATGGAAGAATCAAATGGCATTAATTAGCTATCCAGGTTTGGATTGCTAATGGTATTGATGAGGTTTCATCGGTGCCGATATTTATTAAATTGATTAGTCTAGCCCAATATTAGAAGACTAATGATACTAATGAGATTTATTAGTTTTGGCGATTATCTTCTAGCAACAGATTCAGAAAAGTAAAAATATTGATTAATTATTCCAAAAGAATGAGATAAGCTAATGATACCAAGAGAGGAATATCTTGGTATCAAGTGAGAATTGATTTATAAGGAGATGGTGTTCACAAACCGTTGAGTTGTGTTGAGATTTCCAAGATGGAATTATTCTTGGCAAATGAGATAAGATATTAGATGGATATTGGTAATAGATGGAAAATATATGTTGTAAAAGAGGTTTATGTCTAATTTTATATATCAAAAGAAATTCCGTAGAGATTATTGTCTGCCATTGTTATTGCTTGTTACTATCTTTTATATTTATGTGTACATGTTAATTTCTATTTTCAGGTCCATCAGAGTCGCGTTAAGGGTAATACTAGTTTAGTTATCTTTTGCTTTTGACCATATAAATTATTTGTAAATTAAAAGGCTTATCTCCTAAAACTTGAGATGTAATATTAATACGTAAATTTGAATATATGTCTTTAATCTAATGGTTGAAACTCTTAGTACCTATTTGACCATGCATGTTTATAGTTGAAATTGAATTTTTCATTTGAACTACATTATATGATGTTATTGAATAAGATGTATGGGTATTGTTTTTTTAAAAATACTTTTTTTAAAAAAATGTTGTGTTGATGATAATGAGTTGGGTTGAGACCCAGGATGATTGGGTTGTGATTTTGAGTTATGAGATGTGAGATATTAGAAGTGTAAACAAGGTATATGTCGATAACTTGGGACCTACCAGTATAGGGGAAACTGCCGAAATTTTGGTAGAAATTTTGGTGGAACCTGTATATAAAAAAAAAAATTCCTGAAAATTTCCAATATATTGCGAAAAAGAACGTAGAAAAATCAGGGTTGTTACAGAATTGGTCACGTCGCCGTACGGAGCTACCATTTTGAATCCCTCGATGATTCCGTTTGTAAAATCACTCGCAAAAACTTCCACGTCAGCGAACCGTCCTTTTTGTTTTCAATTCTGAATATTTCTTCTGTCATTCCATCGGTAAATACTAACCGAAGTAGTCTGCCGGTATATACCGACGGAATTACAGACGGAAAAAATTCCGTCGGTAATTGTAACCGCAAATTACTAACATAAATATTCTGTCGGTAATTCCGTTGGTATTAAGCGAATTTCTGGTAGTGAAACATCATGATATCAAGATGCTTTTCGCCTTGGCCTCCACTGGTCTCCAAATATTGAGATAGCTTGCTATACAATTTGCTATTAATAATTAGTCTTTCCTTCTCTATCTTCTTCCCGCTCCCTTCTTTTTTCTCTTTATTTATTTATTTTTTGAGCTTCAAATTTTAAACACATAAACATAACCTAAAAGAAAGCTTCCGACACTTTTATTCGATTCTAACAATAATGTTTTCGAGAACAAGAACACACAATGGCAGGACCACTACCATTTCTCGTTCACATATGCATCAATTGATTTTATGTTCACATAGGTCTTATCTTCTCATTTTTAGGTCTTTTTTATCGATTTATTTTCAGTTTTTCTATGATTTTATAAAATAAAAAATTCAAAAAATAACAAAATAAAAATTTATTTCTTTAACATTTTATCCTTGCATATCACTTTTATTTTGGCAAGCATTTCAGCATTTGAGTCATTTTTGCCAAGGAGGGCCTATTGTAGAAACCAGTAGCAAAAACTGATTCGTTGCAGGCCGCACAATTCGGCAGCGAAAGCCATTTCGCTACCAACGCCACAATTTTAGCAGCAAATGCTACTTCGCTGCAGCCAACACGTTTTCGGTAGCGAATGCTAATTCGCTCCAAACAACTCGATTCCAGCAGCGAGTCACAAATTCACTACAGACAGTACAACTTCAGCAGCGAATCACAAATTCACTGCTGAACACACAATTCGGTTGCAAATTCAAAGCAACAACACAATTTCAGTAGCGAACTCCAAATTCGTTGTAGGACACCCAATTCAGCAGCAAATGTTAATTCGCTGCAAACAACTCCATTTTGGCAGCGAATTTGAAATTCGCTGCAGATGTTACAACTTCGACAACGAACCTCAAATTCGTTACAGGACACACAATTCAGCATCGAATGTTAATTTATTGCACACAATTCAACTTCGGCAGCGAATCCCAAATTCACTACAGCACACACAATTCGGCAGCGAATGTTAATTCGCTGCAAACAACTCAATTTTGGCAGCGAATTTGAAATTCACTGCAAACAAAACAATTTCGGTAGCGAACACCAAATTCACTACAAAACACACAATTCGGCATCGAATGTTAATTCACTGCAAACAACTCAATTTAGGAAGCGAATTTCAAATTCACTGCAGACAATACATGTAACATCCCCATGTCCGGGATAAAACAACGATCTCATGTTAACTGATAAACAAAGTGCTTAAATTATACACACACACACACACACACATGTACATGGTGTTCATATTTAAATTTATCAAAATTTTCACTAAAATTTCGACAGAGTCTCCCTTATATCGGGAGGTCCCAAGTTATCGACATATGACCTGTTTACACTTCTAAAATCTCACATCTCCTGACTCAATTCAACCCAATCATCCTGGGTCTCAATCCCACAAACAACATCATTCATATCAACCACAATATTTACGATATACATTGTACAACAATTATCATTATGGATGGATAAAGATATAAACATGCATACATGGAACATGGTTATACAAACTACAAAATTAAATTCATCTATTCAAGTTTAAACATCAATTATACAAATTGAGTTATATAAAAGTTGTAATATTACCAAATACAAGGGTATACTCCCTAGAACCCAAGTTACAAAAAGTGAACCCAAGCTAGAATCTACTCCTATCATGCATACGATGGCCCTGAAAACAAAATACATATTATTGAAATATGAATATTACAATAATATAGCAATACAAATATCCAACAATTTAAAAAGGCAAACATGCATTCATATTTTATTCACTTCTCCCTTTTGGTTTTCATTGGAAACTCTTTCTCCTTCAACTACTAAAAGCCTTTTCCTCTTCCATTATCAACCTTCATTTAAGACCTCATAAGACCACCCATGATTATTTTCGCTTAACACATTACCGATACCAATTTCATTGTTATCATCATCACCCCGTAGGAGTCGATGCAAGGTGATTCCCTTACCCTGGATCGTAACATACAATAAATGTATGCATGTCCCTTACCCTGGATCCTAACATATACTAAATGTATGCTAGTCAATACATGGTAATCCCCCTTACCCGGGATCCTAACATACAGTAAATGTATGCTAGTCAATACATCTTGATCCCCTTACCCGGGATCCTAACATACACTAAATGTATACCAGTCAATACATCTTGATCCCCTTACCCCGGATCCTAACATACACTAAATGTATGCTAGCCAATATATGATTGATCCCCTTACTCAGGATCTTAACATACACTAAATGTATGCTAGTCCAAACATGACGATCCCTTACCCGGGATTCTAACATACATTAAATGTATGCTAGTCCAAACATGGCGATCCCCTTACCCGAGATCCTAACATACATTAAATGTATGTTAAGATCCTGAGTAAGGGGATCAATCATGTATTGGCTAGCATACATTAAATGTATGCTAGTCTGAACATTTAGTGTATGCGATCCTAACATTCACGCCCCAAATCACACTTCTCATAATTCCTTTGTGAATGATAATTTCATCACTTGGCAATTCACACAACAACCGTTCACCTTGAGTACACATACATTCAGAATACTATCCAAAATATCAGCATCAATACGCAAACTTTCCTCCTTTCTCCGAAGATCAAGCATTTGGTAATTCACAACATCCGATCTCACATGAATAACATATTAAATCATAGAATTTAACTAGAAAGTATAGGCGATTCCCGTAACATGTTTTTTGCCTCAACTTCATCCAAACATCTCAACAAAGTCCCATCGGATAATTTCTTATACAAAATCTCCCCATCAAGATAAAAATCTATTGCTAACCTCCTCAAGGTCTTCTTGTTGATTTTGGATGCCCCCATGGGATATGCTTGGTTTTGGACAAAATTTGTGATATCATTGTACCAAGGGTTTCCATCTACTTCTCTTTCGACTGAACAACAATGAGCTGGGTTATTTCTGATATCAATGTGTACTAGCTGTACCTTGTGCCCAAAGTCTATTCTGGCCATATAAGCTAGTGTGGCCAAAGCATCCACAAACTAGTTTCCTTCCTTTCCTAGATGGGTGAACTCTATTTCCTCAAATTCTCCAGCTAGTTTAAACAGGTATTCTTGGTACGACCTTAACTTCTCTTTCTTGGTTTGCCATTCTCCTTTTACTTGGCAGATGATCAGCATTGAGTCTCCATACATATCTTTCTAATGTTCAGCTCCAATACAACCTCTAAAACGAGAATGCAAGCTTCATACTCAGTCGTGTTGTTGGTGCACCTGAACTGCAACTTAACTGAAATCGGATACTGTTTCTTATCAGGAGAGATTATCACTACACTCACTCCATTACCACATACATTTACAACACCATCAAAGTACATAACCCAACAATCTGATTTCCCTTCCTCAACTAAAGCACATCTTCATCAGGAAAGTCAAAGTTTAATGACTAATAATCTTCCATAGCATGGTCGGCCAGGTGATCGGCAATAACACTCCCTTTCACAGTTTTCCTTGTCATATATACTATGTCATACTCAACCAATAGAACTTTCCATCTTGCAATTCGACTCGATAGATAGGGTTTTTCATAAATGTACCTCAACGGGTCTAATTTGGAAATCAACCACGTAGTGTGATACAACATATACTGATGTAATCTCTTTGCAACCCATGTCAGTGCGCAATACAGCTTCTCAATCACAGTATACCTAGACTCACATTTCGTGAACTTCTTGCTTAGGTAATAAATGACCCTTTCCTTCCTTCCGGTTTCATCGTGTTGTCCAAGCACACATCCCATTGTTGTTTCAGTTATTGTTAAGTACAATATCAACGACCTTTCTGGACAGGAGGAACAAGCAGGGGTGAATTCAACAAGTATTGCTTGATTTTCTCAAAAGCCTCTTCGCACTCTTCATTCCAAATTCCAGGATTCTTCTTCCTTAACAAATGAAAGATTAGGTCACAAGTCGTGGTTAATTGGGATATAAACCGAGCAATGTAATTTAGCCTTCCTAAAAAACCTCTCACGTCTTTCTCAGTCTTAGGAGGTGGCATAGATTGAATAGCCTTTACTTTGTTGGGGTCCACTTCTATCCCTCTGTCACTTACCACAAATCCCAACAACTTCCCACATTTCACCCCAAATGAACACTTCGCTGGGTCAAGCCTCAACTTATATTTCCTTAGTCTTTCAAACAATTTCTTCAATATTTGGATATGATTCTCTCCCTCTCTAGATTTAGCAATCATGTCATCCACGTATATTTCAATCTCTTCGTGCATCATGTCGTGAAACAAAGTCACCATGGCCCTTTGGTAGGTGGCCCCAACATTCTTTAAACCAAATGGCATACTTTGTAGCAAAAGGTTCCCCATGGTGTTACAAAGGTTGTCTTCTCCTCATCCTCTTGCGCCATTTTTATCTGATTGTAGCCCAAAAATCCATCCATAAAGGAATATGTGGAGCTGCGTGCTGCATTATCAACTAACATATCTATGTGTGGTAGAGGAAAATTATCTTTAGGGCTAACTCAATTTAAGTCCCTAAAGTCCACACAAACTTTGATTTTACCTTCCTTTTTGGGTACCACCACTATATTTGACACCAATTGTAACATCCTCATATCCGGGATAAAGCAACGATCTCATGTTAACTGATAAACAAAGTGATTAAGTATTTTTCTATATCTATTCATGGTGTTTGTATTAAAGTCTATCGAAATTTCAACGGAGTCTCCCCTATACCGGAAGGTCCCAAGTTATCGACAAACGACCTGTTTACACTTCTAATATACCGCATCTCCTAACTCAATTCAACCCAATCATCCTGGGTCTCAATCCCACAAACATCATCATTCATATCAACCACAATGTTTATGATATACATTGTACAACAATTATCATTATGGATGGACAAAAGATATAAACATGCATACATTGAACATGGTTATACAAACTACATAATTAAATTTATCTATTCAAGTTTAAACATCAATTTTACAAATTAAGTTATATAAAAGTTGTAATATTACAAAATACAAGGGTATACTTCTTAGAACCTAAATTACAAAAAGTGAACATAAGCTAGGATCTACTCATGTCGTGCATGTGATGGTCCTGAAATAAAATACATATTATTGAAACATGAATATCACAATAATATAGCAATACAAATATCCAGCAATTTAAAAAAAGCAAACATGCATTCATATTTTATTCACTTCTCCCTTCTGGTTTTCATTGAAAACTCTTTCTCCTTCAACTATAAAAAAATATTGTTTCCTTTTCCACTATCAACCTCCATTCAAGATTTCATAAGACCAACCATGATTATTTCCGCTTAACACATTACCGATACCAATTTCACTGGTACCATCATCACCCCGTAGGAGTTGAATGTAAGGTGATCCCCTTACCCGGGATCCTAACATACACTAAATGTATGTTAGTCAATACATGGTGATCCCCTTACCCGGGATCCTAACATACACTAAATGTATGCTAGTCAATAAATGGTGATCCCCTTACCCGGGATCCTAGCATACACTAAATGTATGTTAGTCCATGCCCCATATCACACTTCTCATATTTCCTTTGTCCGCAATAATTTCATCACTTGGCAATTCACACAACATCCTTTCACCTTGAATACTATTCAAAATATCAACATCATTACGCAAAATTTCCTCCTTTCCTATAATATCCAACATTCGATAATTCACATATCACATCAATAACATATTAAATCATGGAATTTAACTAGAAAGTATAGGTGTGGATCACCTACCTGCAGTAGAAGCTCTACTCGTGCTCTCTTGCTCTCTTGCTGCTGCCACTACACAACGCCTGTGGTCCCTCCTGGTAATCACAGGCATAATCTCATAAGTGATCCTCATTCAAAGATACATTTCATAATAATCATATTAACAACCACTACATGTCTTTCTTTCAATTATTTCTTTCTTTATATTTTATGTTCTATCATTTCATCTATTAATATTGTCATTCTTTGTCCAACCATAGTTATCATTCCTTTCGTTATATTTGAATTGTTACTATTTAAATCTTGAAATGTTATTGTCTGAACTCTCCTCAGATTTTTAACTATATCTAGAGTTATAGAACTTCATTTCAAGCGAGATTGGTCTCGTTGGAAAGCTAATACACGAGGCTACAAGTTCTCTGAAGGAAGGAGAACCCAGTTTTGCCCCTAAGAGAGTCAAAATTGCTCATCAACAAACATTGGACTGTTATTGTCTAGACATTGGATTATTATTGTCTGACCTCTCCTCAGAGTTTTCACTATATCTAGAGTTATAGAACTCCGTTTTAAGCGATATTAGTCTCGTTGGAAAGTAAAACACGAGGCTACAAGTTCTTTGAAGAAATGAGAACCCAGTTCTGCCCTTAAGATAGTCAAAATTTCTCATCAGCAAACATTGACTTTTACTGTCTAGACATTGAATTGTTACTATCTGACCTCTCCTCAGATTTTTAACTATATCTAGAGTTATAGAACTTAGTTTCAAGTGAGATTGGTCTCGTTGGAAAGCTAAGACATGAGGCCACAAGTTATCTGAGGAAGGAGAACCTAGTTCTGCCCCTAAGACAGTCAAAATCTCTCATCAACAAACATTGAACTTTTACTGTCTAGACATTGAATTGTTACTATCTGACCTCTTCTTGGATTTTTAACTATATCTAGAGTTATAGAACTTAATTTCAAGCGAGATTGGTCTCGTTGGAAAGCTAAGATATGAGGCTACAAGTTATCTGAATGAAGGAGAACCCAGTTCCGCCCCTAAGATAGTCAAAATTTCTCATCAACAAACATTGAACTTTTACTATCCAATTTTTATTGTCTAGACATTGAATTGTTACTATCTGACCTCTCTTCAGATTTTTAACTATATCTTGAGTTATAGAACTTAGTTTCAAGCAAGATTGATCTCATTGGAAAGCTAAGACATGAGACTACAAGTTATCTGAAGGAAGGAGAACCCAGTTCTGCCCCTAAGACAATCAAAATTGCTCAACAACAAACATTAAATTATTACTGTCCAACTGTTACTGTTTAGACATTGAACTATTACTGTTTGACCTCTCCTTAGATTTTTCAACTATATCTAGAGTTCTATAGCTCCAAATTGAGCAAGACCAATTTCCTTAGTTAGCTAACATCCAAAACTATAATTTCTATAAAGAAACCTGATCCTAATTCCCTCATCCTCTTATCCGAAAACTTACTTAAAGTCAGGAGATGAGTCTGTCTAGATTCCTCACCCCCTTCCCTTCACACATAACTTTCACAAACTATATTTTCTGGGTAAATTATCATGGTTTTCACATCCCCAATCACATACCACACATGAATTAACTTAATTTTAACAACAAATACTTTTTCCCCAATTCAAGTCTAAGAACCCTAATCTATAATTCACATCAAAGCATCCATTCATTATTGAATTTGAAATGAATTATAAGATCATGTATAGAACACCTTACCCAGTACGAATTAAGGTTTTGATCTTCAACCAGTTGAAGATTTTCAACTCCCTCCTTTCTTTTCTAATGACAGTCGGCCCTCCATCTTCTCTTCTTATTCAATTTTCTAGTTAATCCCTTGCCCACAAGTGTTTATTCCATCTATAGACCCTTAATCTTGGATGGGTTGAATTTATGAAGGGTTTGATTGCAAGAAAAATTAATTTTAAGTCAATTTGGGCTTTAATTGAAAGAAATTAAAGTTCTGGGGTTAAATTAGAATTTTTTTTAGAGTTGATTTAGTCAAATCAGGGGCTTAATTGCATAATTATTGAAGTTTGATGACCAATTAGGGATTTAATTGAATAAATCTGAAACCAAGGACCAAAAGAGAAAAAGGCGCTGGAATCTAGGGCTGAATTGAAGTTCTTCAGGGGTGAAATTGAACAAAATTAAAAGTTTGAAGCCAATCAGGAGTGTAATTAGAGATAAATCATAAATTGAAGGACTAAAGCATAATTGGCAGAAAAAGTTACTATTTATCTTCTTCTTCAGAGAGCATGCTCGAGGGGCCTCCTTCCCAAGGCATTTGACACCTCGTTTCTTCCCTAAATTAGATGAAACTTGAACGAAAACGATCCCCTGACACCTGACTACACGCTAGTATAAATCGTTCAGGCTGATCGAGGTTGTAGAGGCGGTGGCACCGCCCCAAAGTGGCCAACCTGACCAACCATTTTTCCTGCACAAAACTGACAGTTCATCATTGCTACTTTGAGCCAATGGTTGGGATGCTTTCGGGTCAAACCAAGGGCTGAGATTTTGCACCAGAAGAGACAAAGTGTCCCTCTTCCACCCCCTATAAATAGATTTGATCTTTATGCTCCATGGGTAGAGAAATTTAGGTCCAAATACAACCAAAAAACTAGCTTCCCTAACCCGGTTTCTGCTGCTAGCAGACTCTCTCTCTCTCTCTCTCCACTGCGGCGTTCAACCACTAGCATCATCACCATCGGCTTGAACACCTCCATCTCCGTCACAATCAACCGCTAGACCACCTCATATAGTGAGTGCGCCGCCGAGCCTCTCTCCTCTGCAACTTTTCTTCTTCCGTCACCAGCAACTGTCACCGACCACCATCCCCTCCACCAAAGCCTACTGAGCCACCGGCCGAACCTCCTCGTCGCAGCCAAGCTTCCACTGCAGGTCAGTCTCCTTCTGCTTCCCTTTCTTCTTCTTCTTCTTCTTCTGCAGTGGTCTCCACTGTTCACGTTGCATGTGAATAGTGGAGAGTAATCCACTGTTCATTTTTTTTTAAAAAAATAAATTCCAAAAAAATCCTTCTAAAAAATTTTGTGATTTTTTCGTGTATTTTTCTATCTATTTCGTGTAATATTGGTTTGTATTTTTATACCGTAAAGATACAAATCTGGTATTAAAATACCCAGTTTTCATTAGAAAATTGCAAAAATATATATATAAAAAATATATATATTTTGTTTTCATGCATACGACCAAGTCTCTTAAAGATTAAAAAAAAATCATCACATTTTTGTCGTATTTTCATACGACAAAATATATATATATGTTTTAGCATGCATTTTGACTTTAATAACCAATTTATTAAAGCCATGAGAACTAGGCCAATATTTCAAAAATACCCAAAAAAATATTTTGTTTCTTTTGTTTTAGTGTCTGGATTATAAATTATACGTAAACCATATTTCTGATATTAAAAAGGAAGTTCCTTTTTTTATTGACGTTTGAACGGTTAGGTTTTTACCCGATAAGATAAGGACCTCCTTACTAAGGACAATTTATAATCATATTAATAATTTATAATCTGATTGGAACCTCCTCTGTGTGTGGTTTCTAGTTGAGAAATAAAAGGAGTTTATATTATACTTATTTGAAATACCATTAGTGGATCCTCTAACCTTGACAATTTTTTTTATCTTTGTTTAAATCCTTACATCATTATCACATCTCAAAGCTCTCTTCAAATATTTTCTTTTATTTGTCATTTATATAGTTGACCTCCCTATGGATCGACCCCAGTCTTACCAAGTTATTTATTACTTCAACACTCCTGCATTTGAGATAAGACATCATTCATTTGATCGTGTCACCAACCATAGATAGACTTTGGTTCTAGTTAAAGGGGATCGCCAGATGGGATCTCAGGTTAGCCCAACCACACAGACTTTGGTTCTAGTTAAAGGGGATTGCCAGATGGGATCTCAGGTTAGCCGAACCACACACAAACTTTGGTTCTGGTTAAAGGGAATCACCAGAAGGGATCTTAGATTAGCCCAACCACATATAGACTTTTGTTCTGGTTAAAGGGGATCACCATAAGGGATCTCAGGTTAGCCCAACCACACACATGATTTTGGTTCTAGTTAAAGGGGATCACCAGAAGTGATCTAAAGTTAGCCTAACCGCCATACAGATTTTAGCTTTGGTTAAAAGAAATTGTCAAATGAAATTTCAGGTTAAAAAAAAGAAAAAAAAACAGAATTTAGAGGGGCGCCAAGATCGGGTTCTCAAGATAATCAAGTTATACATAGTTTTGAGCGTTAGTCCTGGTTGAAAGGGGATTGTTGTAAAGACAGAGTTTCAAGTCAACCAAGCTTTGAGGAGATCAGTTTTGGAAGTTTAGTTTATCTTTACAAAACTTACTACTCAAAGTCTTTGCTCCGTAAGAATTGTAAAGAGGGGGGGTATCTGTTGTTACCTATTTTTGGGTCCCCACACAAAAAAGAAGAAAATAAAAAAAAAGTCAAAAAAATTCAAAAAAAGAAAATAAAAAATATATATATAGCAGTGAGAAAAGATGCCGAAGCGCAAAAAAAGGCCAAAAATTGGTTGAGGAGGTTCAAAAATGCAAAGATTGAAATTTGATACTATATCGTTGATTGATAAGAACCCTATTAACAAAAAAAATTCAATTTGAAAAAAATATCTAAAATCAGATGTTTATGGACTCAATTAAATTTTATCGAATGTTTAATTGAATTGATGGAGGGTTTGATTGCAAGAAAATTTAATCTTTAAGTCAATTTAGGCTTTTATTGAAAGAAATTAAAGTTCTAGAGTCAAATTATAATTTTGAAGACTTGATTTTGTCAAATCAGGGGCTTAATTGTATAATTATTGAAGTTTGATGACTAATTAAGAACTTGATTGAAAAAATCAAAAACCAAGGGCCAAACTGGAAAAGACGTGTAAATAGAGGGGCTGAAATTGACCAAATCAAGGGCTAAATTAAAAAAATTGAAAGTTTATTGATCAATTGAGGATCAACTTACATGAATCAAAAACTGTCTTGTAAATGATGTTAAAATCAAAGGATCCAATTACAATTTACCCCGGGACTTGATTACAAAATTGTAAAACTCCAATGACCAAATCAAAAATATTCATTTGAATTTGAAAGCGGTGTCGTTTCCTTGACAACTGTTCATTACCTTCTTCCTCAGAAACTGTTTCAGCAATAAAAATGTTGGAGGCGTTTTATCATTAAGGCATTGAAATTGTCTCAATTACGGGACATGTCTCACGGATATTATCGAACCGGCCGTTACCAGCATAGGGCTTCCTCTGGCCTTATAAAAGCAGAAAGAGGAAAACCAAAAAAAAAGAGGGGGGAGGAGAAAAGAAATTGAGGGGGGGAAGGGTAAAAAAAACAGAGAATAGGGAAAAAGAAAGGGGAGAATTAAACAAAAAGCATAGGGAAAGAACAAATATCAGTGAAAAACAAAAGGGATGCCCTCGACTTCTTCTTCAGTGGCAGCTCCAAAAGCTCCATTTTCAGCAGCCACTGTTGTTATTGCTTGAGAAAACCAGAGGAAAAAGCTAAAAAAGCAACGAACAAACACTGAGGGGCTGACCGAAGGAAGCTTCAACAGAGGGGGAACGAACACAAGGAACAAACAATGCAGGGGTTTTTGCCAAGGAAGACGATCGCCATCTCTAGCAGACCAGGTAAAAGGTTGCTCTTCTCTCCCCGTTTTGCATTTTCATCTAGGTGTAGGCACTGTGCAAAGGTAATTTTAATTACCTTTGTACTGTGCAGTGCATGCGTGAGTAATTCATGCATGCGACCTGCAGCAGTGCCTAGCATGGTCACTGGCTTGGGCTAGTGACCCAGCTAGACTTGCTAGGTCCAGCCTAGCCACATGAGCTGAGCTGGACCCGACCAAAAAAAAAGGAGAGATTTGCGGTTTTTCTTGTGTATTTATTTTATGGTTTGTATTTTTAGATTGTAAAAATATAAATCTGGTATTAAAATACCCGGTTTTTTATAAAATGTTGCAAAAATATATATATCTGGAAAAACAAAAAAATATATTTTATTTTCATGCATACAACCAAGTCTCTCAAAGAAAAAAAATCATATTGTATTACAACATAGAAAATTTCAAAAACATATGTCTTAGCATGTATTTTCGGCTTTAATAACTAGTTTATTAAAGTAATGAGAACTAGGCCAACATTTCAAAAATTTCAAAAAACTTATTTTGTTTTCTTTTAATTTTGGGATTACGAACTTACATGTAAGACGTACTCCTAATATTAAAATTTGTTTCTTTGGTTGACGTTAAAATAGTTAGGTTTTACCCAAAAAGATAAAAGATCTCCTTACCGATGAGGACTTTTCTTAAACCATAGACGGACTAGCAATTAAAAATACAATAATACCTTAGATTTCATTAGATAATTAAACAATGCAACTTACCTTAGATAGGGCGTATTTGGGGTGCTAACACCTTCCATTTACGCAATCAGTCCCCATACTTGATCTCTAAGACCAGTTAGGGTCCCTAGTGACCAAATACTAGGTGGCAACTCCCATTCCATTTTTCCACTGATAAAAGACAAGAATTCCTTATCTCCCTATATTTGCCACATAAATAGAATATACTGTATGAGAGTGGATTTTTCACCGCGACGCCGCACACATGCAACATCATCTTTTAATAGCAAAGAAACATGAAATGTATTATGAACCATGGCCAATTATGAGGGCAAGTTTATTTTATATACTACGGGCCTGATACGTCTCAGGATCTCAAATGGTTCGATGTACCTCAAAGCTAACTTCCCTTTCATCCCAAATCTCAACATATGATTAGATAGAGCTAGCTACCTTTAGAAACACTTTATCCTTAGGACTAAACTCGAGGGGTCTCCTTTGAATATCCATATTTTTTTTTGTCTATCCTGAGCTGCCTTCATTCGATCTTTAATGACCCTCACTTTTTCAGTGATCACCTGCACCAATTCTGCCCCATACAACCTTTTATCCCCTACTTCTTCCCAACACAAGGGTGTCCTACATTTTCAGCCATAAAAGGCTTCAAAGGGAGCCATCATAATTGTTTCATAATGATTGTTGTTATACGTAAATTCTACCAGTGATAAATGTTCTTCCTAGTTTCCACCAAATTCCAAAGCACATGCCCTTAGTAAATCCTCTAGGATTTGGATAATTCTCTCAAATTAGCCATCAGTCAAAGGATGGAAGGCTGACAAAAAAAAAAAACTAGTCTTTAGCCGTAATACCCGACAGAAATTTAAGTAAAAGACCGGCTCATGCTAAGTAAAAGTTTAGGGGAGAAAACCAGTCTGCCTTAAGGGAGAGATTAGAGTAGGAAAAACCGGTTTTAGAGAAACCAAAACAGGAACATGAATACATTTAAACCAGCGCCAAACAACCCACCTCATTTAAGGGGGGATAAATACAAGAAGAGAGGGTGACCCTTACTCTTCCTCAAAACCAACCAGTTGTATGCAACAAACCCTCTCCCTCTTTTCCAAAGAGAAGACCCTCAACCTAGCTGCATGCATCTCTCTTGAACCTTAGAGAGGAAATGAGAGTTAAACAAAAACCGTAGATGGCCAAAACCATAGTAGGAGGAGGAGTGTACGTGGCTGGCCAGTGCTGCTGGGGAAGGAAAGAAGGAAAACAGAAGTAGAGAGGAAGAGGAAGAAGAAAATTGAGAGTTGAGGGGAAGAAAACTATAGATCCCTTCTTAAAGCAACTGAAAAATCATAAGGCATGAACCAAACCTCTTTCCCCACCTACTTTTGAGACATTAGGACCAAAAAGATGAAGGAAACCCCAAGTAGATGACCTAGGATCTTTACACCATCTGCTAAGGAAAAATTGAAAGATATCTTGATGAAAAGCTAAGACACAGGCCTAAAATGTTCATGAAGATTCCAAGATTCAAAGCTACCATTTTCAAGTTCAATTCTTAGCAACAAAAGAAAAGTCTGAATTTGTCATGCAGCCTAGGTATTGTTCGGTGTTCAGCCCATATCTCGAGTTCTAGAAATCCAAATGAGCTCATTCTTGTTTGTTTTGAACGCTAAGACAAATGCCCACAACTTTAATGAAGACGAACAGTTCAAATTCTGATGTTAGCATGAGCTCATGAGCCAATTCTTGTTTGTTAAATGGTTAATCTAGATCTGTGTTGTACAATCCTTGGTACAACAAATACTTGATCTTTTCATAGTCAACTGTATGGTTAACCGACACTTGTGCTATTAAAGGAACTTGATTTGTTATTGATATAAGTTAGCATCATGAATACCTTATAATATTTATAAGTATTGGTGTTACTTAAATAAGATAATTAAAATGATCATGTTAATAATTTATAATGAGCCATTAATGATAAATCATCTTTACATTAATATCACATCTCAAAATTCTCTTTAACTCCTTTTATTATTTGTAATTTATATAGTTGACCTCCATGTGGTTCAACCTCGGTCTTGCCGGGTTATTTATTACTTCAACACTCCTGCCCTTGGGATAAGACATCAATCTTTTAATCATGTTAAGTTTTCGGCGCTGTTTCCGGGGAGGTAAATTATTGTATAAATTATATATTTTACTTTTCTTTCTATTTTTTTCTTTCTTTATAATTTTTGTTTCTTTTTTTTTCTCTTACACTTGCATGAGAGTTTGGTCACGCACATTAAGTGGTAGACTCTGTAGGAAATCTTTACCCTCTTCAAAAAACATGGCCAAAGAGAATAATCAATCACTTCATAATGAGAACAATCATGTTAGAACACTTAGAGACCACATGAATCCAACAAGAACAAGTGCACCATCATGTATAGTTTTCCCTCCTGATGCATCTCACTTTAATTTTAAACTAGGTATTATTCAACTTTTATTTATTTTTCATGGTTTAGATCTAGAAAATCCATACTTGTATTTGAGAGAATTTGAAGATGCTTGTAACACTTATAATGACTCAAATTGTAGCATGAACACCATCAGATTAAAGCTTTTTCCTTTTTCTCTAAAACATGAAGTTAAAACATGGCAGCAAAATCTTAGGTCAGGATCCATTTGTGCTTGGGATGAAATATAGCAACAGTTTTTAAAGAAGTTTTTCCCTTCTCATAGAACAAACTCTTTCAAAAGACAAATCACCACATTCACTTGAAAGCTAGGCAAAACATTTTACTACTGTTGAGATAGGTATAGAGACTTGCTTAATACATGTCCTCATCATGGTTTTAAAACATGGAGATTGGTTTCACATTTTTATGAAGGGTTAACATCTAAAGATAGGCAAATGGTGGAATTGATGTACAATGAAACTTTTGAAGATAAAGACCCTGATGAAGTAATGAAGTACGTAGACTTGTTAGCTGAAAATGCTCAAAATTGGGATACTACAAGCACTTGTGAGGCACCAGGTAAAACTCAACCTCATACATCTAGTGGAGATATGTACAACCTTAGGGAAGATCATGACCTCAAAGCTAAATTTGCATCTTTAGCTAGAAAAGTTGAGGCACTAGAATTGAAAAGGAGTGGTCAATTAAAATATGTTCAAGAAATTATGTGTCAAATCTATGAAACTAATGAACACTCAACCAAAGATTGTCCAACTTTGCCTTCTTTTAGAGAATGTCTCCATGAACAAGCTAATGCTTTAAACAGTTTCCAAAGGCCAAATCATAATCCATATTCACAAACGTACAACCCTGGTTGAAGAAATCATCCAAATTTTAGTTGGAAGAGTAATAACAATAATGCACAAACTTCATTTAATGTCTCCATGAACAAGCTAATGCTTTAAACAGTTTCCAAAGGCCAAATCATAATCCATACTCACAAACGTACAACCCTGGTTGAAGAAATCATCCAAATTTTAGTTGGAAGAGTAATAACAATAATGCACAAACTTCATAGCTACCATTTCAAGCACACCATAATTTTCAAAATTCTCATGAATATGCACCTCCTTATGCTCCCCCTTTGAGGGAACATTGCATGCATTCATTGAAAAGCAAGAGACAATCAACACTCAAAATGCTCAAACTATGGCAGATTTGAAAGATACTCTTGCAAAGTTCACATCTCCTCTTAGTTTTTAGGAGAAAGGTAAGTTTCTATCTCAACCACAACAAAATCCTAAAGGAAAATACAATTTAAGTGCAAGCAACTCCGTAAGCTAACACATGGATCAAGTCAAATCAGTCACTACTCTCTGTAGTGGTAAGGTTATTGAAAAACATATTCTTGAACCTTGTGAGAAAGATGATGAGTTAATCTCTGAAGGTAAGGAAAGGGTTGAACCTGAACATTGCAAAGAAAAGACTGCTTCCCCACCAACGCTTCCATTTCCTCATGCCATGACCAAACAAAGAAAAATTAATTGACACGACCAAAAGATTGATGTCTTCTCCCAAGTGCAGGAGTGTCGAAATAATAAATAACTCGGCAAGACCGGGGTCGAACCACAAGGAGGTTAATTGTATAAATTATAAGCAATAATAATACAACAATAGTAACAACAATAACAATAACAATAACAATAATAATAATAATAATAATAATAATAATAATAATAATAATAATAATAATAATAATAATAATAATAATAATAATACTAGTAGTAGTAGTAGTAATACTAATAATAGTAATAGTGATAGTAATAGTAAAAGTAGTAATAATAATAATAATACCAATAATACTATTAATAATGATAATAATAAAGATTAAGTAGAAGAAGAAGTTGATGAGAACTTTAAGATGAAAGATTAACGTAAGGATTAAACAATGATAACAACAAATGTCAAGGTTAGAGGATCCACTAATGGTATTTCAAACAAGTATAGTATAAACTCTTATTATTCAATTGGAAACCACACACAAAGGAGGTTCCAATCAGATTATAAATTGTTAACATGATTACATTAGTTATCTTATTCAAATAATGCTAATACTTGTAAATGTTGTCAAGCATTCATGATTATAACTTATGTTAACAACAAATCAAGTTCTTTTCATAGCTCAGGTGTCGGTTATACCATACAGTATGGGCTATGAAAGTGCCAAGTATTGGTTGTACCAACTGTTATACAACATAAATCTAGATTAACCATTTAACAAGCAAAGTATTAAAAGTGAACAAGATAACAAATATAAAGCATGTTAGTTGTCGCACCCTCCCGAGAGCTCGACGTCGCGGCGACCCATCCTTCGTAGCGGGGATTCGATGTTGGGGTCTTTCTGTTGTGAAAAAGGGAGTCGCCACCTAGTATTATGGTCACTAGGAAACCTAACTGGTCTTTCAGAGATTCTAAGGCAAGGGACTGGTTGCGTAAAGGGAAGGTTTTAGCACCCCTAGTACGCCCTACCTAAGGTAAGCTGCTTGGTGTTTGATTTGCCTTATAATTGTTATGGTGTTGATGTTCCTTGGTGTTAATATTTGTCTAGTAAACCATGGAGTAAAGAAAATTGAAATGTCCTCGATTATAATCAAGGCTTCTTTCAAGGATTTGTGCGGATTTATTATTCCTAGAAAATTATTTTGGATATTTACCACTCCGGGTTTCTTTATCCAAATATTAACAGTGAATAATAACAAATTATTCCCAATAATATTTTGGATATTCGTCCTTTAAGGATTTCTTTATCCAAACATTAGCGGTGAATAATAGATGAATTCCCCCAAAATAAGATTTTTATATTTTTTGGAATATTGACCAATACCCTTTGGAGTTTTACAAACATGTTGTAAAATCCAGAAATGCAAGAAAAATGATTTTTGTTGTGTTTAAGAAATCCATGCGAATACACATTTTCAAAACTTCAAATATTTGTTTTTTATATAAAAAAACGTAAAACAATGTTAGGGTATTGGTCGTATGTAGGAAAACAAAACATTTTTTCATTTTTATATATTTTTTTTGATGTCTCGACGAAAACCGGGTATTTCCATACCGGACTTGTATCTTTATAGTACAAAAATACAACCTTGCAGAAAATCACAGATTTTTTTAAATACATCTTTGAAGAAAACTTTTTGAATGGGCCAGACCCGGCCCAAAAGGAAAATGGGCCGAAATCAGCCCAAAAATAAAATGGGCCTACTTTCTACAGGGCTGGACGCAGCATCTGCACAGTGACACGTTAATTAATTTTCCAGTTACTGTGCACATGCACAGTACCCCAAACTGCATGCAAAAGACCATGTTACTGTTCAAGTGAATTAAATTTCACTTGAACAGTGCAAACACAAAGCAAAAAAATGCACGGTGCGGGAGGTTACAGTTTAATCAAAGCTTAAAGTCTGAAACAAGTCTCCTCGTTACAAAACAATTCCGCAGGCACCAAAAACAACAAAGTCCTGAAACTGAAACCTATAACAGAAGCCATGCCCCACCCCGCATTCTTTTCTTGATCTTTAAACAAATGCCACGCTCGTTTCACACAGCAGGAAAGAATACATAGTAAATGCTGATACTACAAAACACAGTGTATATTATCTCATTTCTACAAGAAACAGAGGGGAAAAAAAACATGAAACCAGAACCTACAGAAAACATTGTTCACGCCTACCCTTTTTCTATTCTCTGATACTGCCATGGTTTGTTTTATCCAAGAATGAAAGAACCGAAAGAGCATGCTTTTCATCATGTATATCGGAGACGCTAAAACAGAAACAACAAATCAAATGGCCAGCTATCTCTCTTTCCAAGAAAAATAGGAAGGAAAACACACTCCAGAACCAACCGAAACATCACCTCAACTGAAGAGGGCCTTCTCTCGTTTTTTTTTCTTTCTAAATGAGTCACCGTATGAGTAACCAGCAGAAAAAACGCAGCTCTAACATAAATAACAAGCTAAACTCAAAGGCATGGGAGGAACATGTGGGCAAGCATACAACTTTGTTGCTGAGATGGAAAATGAACGTCCCAAACAGAAGCAGAAAACAGATTTTGAAAAGAAAAGAAGACCAACCAAATAGCTTTACATATGTTAAAGAAAAACAAAGTCAAGACTCATACCTGCGGATCCTGCACATTTAAATACAGAAAATGAGATACAACTGGTGGACAAGCTTCTGCCTTTTTAATTACCTCTGATAACCAAAGCAAGCCTTCCTCTCTTTTGCCGTTGGGAACTTTTCAAAAACCTCATAGAGTCTTTGCAAGCCCCGGTTCGACAAGGTAGGATAGACTCAAGGTAATCTCCTCCCGTTCTCCTACCCTCAGCCTCCTCCTGGTTCTCTCGGTTTTTTCTTTTGTTCGTTCTCTTCTTTGTTCTCTCTTTTCTTTCTTCCTTACTGTCTTCTGTTCACAACTGCTCTCCTCCTCTTCCCTCCTCTCAAAAAAACCAAAAAAAAAACGGTAGCTGCTAATAACAGTATATATAGGTGAAGGGGGAGCGGGGCCAGCAGCATGCGCATGGGGAGCAGGGGACACCAAGCCAGGGCAGCCTGCGCTGCTCCCACGTCTGCAGCTCCTCCCACGCCTGCGCTGCTCCCACGTCTGCAGCTCCTCCCACGCCTGCGCTGCTCCCACGCCTGCAGCTGCTCCCCACTCCTGAGGGTCTCGGGCAGCGGCATGCACATGGGAGGAACAATGTCTCAAAATGACACTGTTTCGGGTTCTGCTCTCTTTTTATATATAATTAATATTATGTTTGCAGGTAGCCAAAAACATGCGGCAGAAATTTCATTTTCTCATTAGATATTCAAACATCCATATCTTGAGTTTCTAATATCGGAATCCAGCGATTCAAAAGCCAAAATTCATCTATGTGTGTAGGACTACAACTTTCACGAAGGATTCAAGGCAAGATATAATCGTTTTAATGGACATGATCGGGCCGCAATCTGGTTGGTTAGAAAGGATCTCCCGATCTAAAATCAGGAAACTAACAATGCCAAACATCCTAGTTCGACTGAGAGTCTGTTATAGGAACAGTGAGCCCTAGAACCCAATAAAGGTGTAGATCCATTCTTCAACATGTCACGAGTGACATAATTCAGCTAGGGATGGTCAGATATTGCATGAAGCCCAGTCAGAATCAGGGCCTAAGTTGGAACAAAAAAATTACGGCAGCAGCAGAACCAAGCCTTTTTTTAGTGCCACTTTTGAGGGATTTATTCAACACAAGGTTTCAAAAAAACCAAATATTTGTTTCTGTGCTTTTGTCAATCTTTTGGCGAATATGAGCTAAACTCCTACACTCAGTTCAAAAGAGGTATACACCGTCTCCAACACGTGGGGTCCAAAATGGAGTAACAACAGTTGCCCCCTCTTTACAATGCTTACGAAGCCAAACTTGTCAAGTGCTTCGCGTAGTAAGTGTTGTAAAGATAAACCGTCTGATCCTGCCAAAATCTCAACTGCTTTTCCTAAACAATGGTATCCCTATCAGATTTCTAGAAAAACTCCAAAATTTGAAATGGTCCGATTATCGGGTGACCTACTCATCCTAAAATTCTTGGAAAACTCCATGCTTTTCCTAAGAAATGGTCTCAATACCAGGTGAACGGCACATCTTAAAATTCTTAGAAAACTCCCCGCTTTTCTAAGAAACGGTTTCAATATCAGGTAACCGACCCCTCTTAAAATTCTTTAGAAAACTCCACGCTTTTCTAAGGAATGGTCTCAATATCGGGTGACCTGCCCATCTTAAGATTCTTAGAAAACTCCACGCTTTTCTAAGAAACGGTCTCAAAATCAGGTGACCGGCCCCTCTTAAACTTCTTTAGAAAACTCCACGCTTTTCTAAGAAACGGTCTCAATATCGGGTGACCTGCCCATCTTAAGATTCTTAGAAAACTCCACGCTTTTCTAAGAAACGGTCTCAAAATCAGGTGATCGGCCCATCTTAAAATTCTTAGAAAACTCCACGCTTTTCTAAGAAACGGTTTAAATATCAGGTAACCGGCCCCTTTTAAACTTCTTTAGAAAACTCCACGCTTTTCTAAGGAATGGTCTCAATATCGGGTGACCTGCCCATCTTAAGATTCTTAGAAAACTCCACGCTTTTCTAAGAAACGGTCTCAAAATCAGGTGACCGGCCCATCTTAAAATTCTTAGAAAACTCCACGCTTTTCCAAGAAACGGTTTAAATATCAGGTAACCGGCCCCTTTTAAACTTCTTTAGAAAACTCCACGCTTTTCTAAGGAATGGTCTCAATATCGGGTGACCTGCCCATCTTAAGATTCTTAGAAAACTCCACGCTTTTCTAAGCAACGGTCTCAATATCAGGTGACCGGCCCATCTTAAAATTCTTAGAAAACTCCACGCTTTTCCAAGAAACGGTTTCAATATCAGGTAACCGGCCCCTCTTAAAATTCCTAGAAAACTCCACGCTTTTCTAAGGAATGGTCTCAATATCGGGTGACCTGCCCATCTTAAGATTTTTAGAAAAACTCCATGCTTTTTCTAAAAGGTGGTCTCAATGTCGGGTGACCTGCCCGTTATAAGGTTTTTTAGAAAAAACTCCACGCTCTTTTTTTTTTAAAAAAAAGTGGTCTCAATGTCGGGTGACCTGCCCATTATAAGATTTTTTTTTTTTAGAAAAACTCCATGTTTTTTCTAAAAAGTGGTCTCAATATCGGGTGACCTGCCCGTTTTGAAAAAGAAATCATCTTACCTCAAGGAATGAAGCAGTGTTAGTTCACAAATCTCCTCCGCAGTTCCGTTGACCTTAGATTTTGTATCTCAGTGGTTCCCAAAAACTTGGAACTAGTTTGGCTTTCGCCACCTTTCCTGCCAGGTTAATGTTTATGACAGTATAATATGTATGCTTTTGTTACCTATTTTGGAAACATAGGTCCCCCTTTCCGTTGTAGCCGTCTTGAGCTCCTGTTTCCATTTATTTGCATGTCCTGACCTTTTCGAACCAAAATATATTCCACGCGCTACACTTCCTATCCTCTTGGTGAAGAGATCTTTGGTTTCTTCTGGGGCCCTTTCTTGCTCCATTGAGTATTGTCTTTTATTATTATTTTAAAAGGAAAACTCAAAAGATTTGGTTTTGTTCATGAAAACTGAAACTTTCAATGCAATTAGCAATTCCCATAAAAGATGCTTTTTCAGAAGTTTTTACGATGATACCCCTTTTTGGGCTTTGGTTAACTTTGGGCCCCTATGTGCACTTCGTGCGCTCCTTGCCCCCAGTGTGGTGTGAAAAAATATGTCAAGTTTTGATTTGATTTGTCTCTCCAATTGATGGAGTCATCTCCTTAGTCATGTGTAAGAAAAGAGTTTGTTTAAATAAAAGATTTCAAATGCTATGAGATCATGCTTTTTATGAAGAAAGGTTTAGAAAATTCTTGGCCAAACTTTATTTTATTGATTGGGAGATTACGGAATACATCAAGCGTAATATTTCCTTACAGAGTCAGAATTCACTAGCCTAACTAGATCTTCTCCATCCATTCTAGATAACAGCAAAGCTCCTCCCGAGAATGCTTTCTTCACCACTGATTAGTACTTAAAAGTGCATTTTTATCAAGGTTTTATATCATCATTTTGCACTTGAAGTATCAATAACTCCTTAACTAAAGCATGTTTTATAATAACGTATCTAATAATATAAGATACCTTT
>Ga0325414_1000648_pt1 | contig 29717 bp, 21 predicted proteins | sample PopdelMetagenome_8_FD_206183 | JGI IMG/M metagenome (GOLD analysis project Ga0325414, IMG submission 206183) | Populus deltoides microbial communities from Bellville, Georgia, United States - Leaf-PdKOR-R3 | ecosystem: Host-associated > Plants > Phyllosphere > Phylloplane/Leaf | place: USA... | reverse complement strand
CCTCTATGTTTAGCTGGAAACGTCCTTCTGAGCTCCTTCGTTTAACTCTAAATTATGGCTCCGAAGATCTCGGGGACGACCTCAACCGTTCCTCCACCTCCTCCTCTTCCACCACCGCATTCACTCCTTCCTCGTCTCCTCTGGCCTATATTTCTACGGAGGCCGCCGCGGAGGAAGAGGACCAGGTAGGCTTTAAAATTGAATTAGATTGGAATGCTGGAGACGATGAAGACCAGGTGGCGTTGAGGTTACAGTCGCAGTTAATGGTTGCGTTGCCTGCGCCTCAGGATTGTGTGATGGTGGATTTGAAGGCGGCGGAGGAGGACGAGGAGGGGAGAGTGGAGGTGGGGATGAAGGTGGAGAAGAAGAGAGAGGAATTGAGAGGGTTGATATTAGGGAAGAGTGGATCGGGTCAACAGAGTGATGGAGTTGGTGTTTTGACTCGGTTGTTTAGATCTGATGATAGTCGGCATTGGAAGAGTGTGACTTTGCTTAGTCTTGGCGGTTGCGGATTGGCGGTGAGGACTTCAAGATTTTAAATTTTGTGTTGGTTTATGTTAAATCATCAAGTGAATTTTGATATAAGCAAGAAAGGAAGAAGAATTTGTGATAGCAAGTAATTATGAATAGGCGAATGCGCGATGCATCTCTTTTCTTTTCTTGCTAGCTTGGTTAAAGAATTCTGTTTTGATGTTAAGGTTTTTTTTGGATTTTGTTGAATGATGAGAAAATGTAGGTTTGCAGTACTAGAAATGTTACTTCTAATTAAATAAAAAAATTTACTCATTTAAGTTTCTTTAGAGAGATTATGCTGCGTCCTTTGTTTAGAGTCTTCTGATTTTGATGTTGGGTCTCTAACACTTATATTTTGTTCAAGTGTGTCACGTAAAAATTGGAACTTTATGTTGGTCTTTTTGGTTTGGGAGATCTGTAGTGGTAGTAATTAATTGTAAATTGGTGAATGCATGATGATTTTTTCTTTTCATTTCTATGTGAGTCTGTTAAAGAGTTGCCCTTTTGTCTTTTTTTTTTTTACTCTCCTTTTTTGGGACTGAGGTCTAGTTGTCGCAAGTTTGGATCTTTCTTGGGGTTTCACTTGAATTCTGTGAAAATGTGGTTTTTCATCGCTAGGACAAATACCATAAAGCAAAGGTCTTTATTAGGCTGAATTTAAAGATATTGCTTGCTTTTCTTGAATTGGAGCTCTTTATGTTTGATCTAGTGGAATAAATATTATGTGATTGTTGAGTTATTAATGTTTAACCCTGCTTTCATGGGATATTGTTTAGTGCTCACTAGGTATATCTGTTGCTAGTTGGTGTTCTCAGATTAAAAAAAAAAAACTTTACTGTCAGTGAATGTAAATCATTGATATAACTACTTTTATAAGCTCAATGTTTAAAGCTTGGTTTGTTACACAAATAAGATTGTATGGTTTTATTCTTTCTGGTATTGTATGTAATTGGAGTCAGGATTTTGTTTGCAGACATTGCCTGCTGAGATAATTCAGTTGCCAAATCTTGAGAAGCTTTATCTTGAGAACAACAGGCTTTCACTTTTGCCACCTGAGCTTGGTGAGCTGAAGAGTTTGAAAATTCTTGCAGTTGATTACAACATGCTGGTTACAATTCCTCGTAAGAATCTGATCATAATATGCATGTAATTTGCTTCATCCAATACTGTTTCGTTCTTATAGGACAAGCATAACTTCCTGATAAGGAATAGGGAAATCTAGGCTATTTATGTTTTATGCAATGTATTTGTTTATGGGATCTTGGTTGGAATTCTGAGTAGTGGAACTGGGGCAGTGCGTTGAACTGGTGGAATTGTCTTTGGAACACAATAAGCTTGTCCAACCTCTTCTTGATTTCAGGTTGTTTTATCAGCAAATTAGTATACTTAGCTGCACTTTTCCTGTATGATAGAGCTTGAAAAACTATAATTTGCTTCAGGCCTAATGTTTATAACCATTTTAATGGCAGGTCTATGGCTGAGTTACAAATTCTCAGGCTATTTGGTAATCCTCTGGAATTCCTTCCTGAAATTTTGCCTCTACACAAACTACGACACCTGTCTCTTGCTAATATGAAGATTGAGGCTGATGAAAGTTTGAGATCAGTGAATGTTCAGATAGAGGTAGTGGCCATATGGCAGTTCAATAGGCCTTTTCTTTTTCTGTATGTCTTTTAAGTTGGTTTAGTTTATTTATTTATTTCTGGAGAATGCAGATGGAGAACAGCTCTTATTTTGGTGCATCTAGACACAAGCTTAGTGCCTTCTTTTCTCTCATATTCCGTTTTTCTTCTTGCCATCATCCTTTGCTGGCATCTGCGCTGGCAAAGATAATGCAAGACCAAGGAAACCGTGTTGTTGTTGGGAAAGATCTGAATGCAGTGAAGCAGCTTATTAGTATGATGAGTAGTGACAACTGTCATGTGGTATGTTGATGATCCTTGCTCTCATGAATTTTGACCATGGTTTTTTTTCCTGTTCATCTGCACTCTTATAGTTCTGAGTTCTTCCAGGTTAAACAAGCATGCTCTGCGCTATCTGCTCTTGCTGGAGATGTTTCTGTGGCAATGCAGTTGATGAAATGTGACATATTGCAACCCATTGAAACAGTACTCAAATCGGTTGCTCAGGAAGAAGTAATTTCTGTCTTGCAAGTTGTGGCCACCTTGTCCTTTTCATCTGATACTGTATCTCAGAAGATGTTGACAAGGGATATGTTGAGATCATTAAAACTATTATGTGCTCAAAAAAATCCAGAGGCAAGTTCCTTTCTTTCTTGTCATTATATAAAACTGGTTTTATTGCTTCTGTACAATTCTGCAGGAATTTAATACTGGATTCATCTTTAACCAGGTGCAAAGGTTATCTTTATTAGCTGTTGGAAATTTGGCCTTCTGCTTGGAGAATCGACAGCTTATGGTCACCTCTGGAAGTCTGCAAGACCTTCTGTTGCACCTGACAGCTTCATCTGAACCACGTGTGAATAAAGCAGCAGCTCGTGCTATGGCAATTCTTGGTTTGTATCTTGGATTTTTCTATTCTCTTTTTGCTGTATTCTGAGATTCCTAGCCAAACATTATTAGAAGGGTCTGTCCTTTTTGTGTTTCTCTAGGAGAAAATGAAAATTTAAGGCGTTCCATAAGAGGGAGACCAGTGGCAAAGCAAGGACTGCGCATACTTTCAATGGATGGAGGTGGAATGAAAGGTCTGGCTACTGTGCAGATTCTTAAAGCAATTGAGAAGGGAACTGGAAAGCGAATACATGAGATATTCGACCTAATATGTGGCACATCAACTGGTGGAATGCTGGCTGTTGCTCTTGGCATGAAGCTAATGACCTTGGATCAATGTGAAGAAATATACAAAAATCTTGGTGTGTATACTGCAACATATGCATTTCACGATGTTTTTATTTGTTGCTCATTTTATTCACATTCTGTTCTGCAAATTTGCTTCTCAAGGAAAACTTGTCTTTGCTGAACCTGTGCCAAAGGATAATGAAGCTGCAACTTGGAGAGAGAAGTTGGATCAGCTTTACAAAAGTTCATCTCAGAGTTTTAGAGTTGTGGTGCATGGATATAAAGTATGGATTATTTGTTTCTATATTTCCTTAACTTCTGCACTACTATTGTCCTAGGCCTTTCTTTTGTCTTCTCATAAATGGAATATTGATATATGCATGACTATTTTTTACTAGCGAACATAAACTTGATCATGAAAAAGTTGCATCTTCCAGAAAACTGGAGACTGTTGCTCATGTTTCCAACCTTTTCTTCATAAAAAAAGGGTTAGGATGATATGCTCATTAATATAGGTATATGTGATAACATGTTTTGTTAAACATGGATGCAGCAGGAACAAAACACTAAAACATATCTTCTTGCAGCACAGTGCAGATCACTTCGAGAGGCTGTTAAAAGAAATGTGTGCTGATGAGGATGGAGATCTGTTAATAGATTCAGCAGTGAAAAATGTTCCCAAAGTATTTGTTGTATCAACTTTGGTTAGTGTGATGCCAGCTCAACCATTTGTGTTCCGCAATTATCAGGTTCGACACTGAGAATTCTATTGCTTAAACATGTTTAATATGTTTTTGATTTTCATTAGTGTAGGCTACTCTGCTAGAATTGTAACTTTTAAAATCTTCTGCATAGATACATAATCATATCAGTGAGATACTTGCTGACAGTGGTTTTAATAAATTTCTTCTTATTTCCTCCCTCTTTTTCTCTTTTGGTGTCAATATACAGTATCCTGTTGGAACACTTGAAGTGCCCTTTGCAATTTCAGAAAGTTCAGGAGTTCATGTGCTTGGATCACCTACTACTGGAGGTCAAGTTGGCTATAAACGTAGTGCTTTTATTGGCAGTTGCAAGCATCATGTTTGGCAAGCCATAAGAGCATCATCTGCTGCTCCATACTATCTTGATGATTTCTCAGACGGTATGCTCTTGGCATGCTTGTTCTTGTTGTGGTCCTCCCTTCTACCATAAGGTTGAGTGTGGTGGCCATTGTTTTGCTAACCATGAAAATTCTATAGATGTAAACCGCTGGCAAGATGGTGCTATAGTGGCAAACAACCCTACCATATTTGCTATAAGAGAAGCACAACTTCTTTGGCCTGACACCAGAATTGATTGCTTAGTGTCAATAGGGTGTGGCGCTGTTCCAACAAAGGTAAACCACATAGGACATCAATCAAAGCTGATTTTATTGATCTATCAATCAGTGAATTTTAGTGACCTAACTGTACTACATACCATATAAAGGAGATTTGAATCTTCTCGCCTTTTCTATCAAAAGTTGCCACTTCATTTGATGATTCACAAAAATATTTCGTTCTAGGTCCGGAAAGGTGGTTGGCGTTATCTGGATACCGGCCAAGTGTTGATTGAGAGTGCATGCTCTGTGGATAGAGTGGAGGAAGCTTTAAGTACACTGCTACCCATGCTTCCTGAGATACAATATTTTCGATTTAATCCAGGTACACTCTAAGTAGACTGTTTGGAGTTTAGTGCTTATAAGAGTATGAGACTAATGTTTTCTTTTCTGCAGATATTCTTTAAAGATATTTAGATAGTTTCCTTTCATTTTTTTTTCATATCTTAATGGGCCTTTCTATTTTTCCAGAAATTATCTTTAAAGACTAGCTTTAGTCAAAGAATATCTAGTTCTAAGACTGCATCCTCTATGGCTTGATCTTGCAGTTGATGAACGCTGTGGTATGGAGCTGGATGAGACTGACCCAGCTATCTGGCTAAAGTTGGAAGCTGCAGTTGATGAATATGTCCAGAACAATTCTGAAGCCTTCAAGAATGTCTGTGAGAGACTAATTTTTCCCTACCAACATGATGATAAATTGTCAGAGATTATGAAATCTCAGCAATTTTCCAAGGCAAAGTTATCAAATGCAGGTATTGATGCTCACATTCTCTTAATTTGCTTTTTACATGCTTTTATCATTTGGCATGCTCCTTCTACTGAACCTGAAATCTTTTGGTATTTTGCTATTTTAGATGAGACTAGTCCATCTTTAGGTTGGAGGCGTAATGTGCTACTTGTTGAAGCTTTGCACAGTCCTGATTCAGGAAGGGCTGTGCAACATTCCCGGGCACTAGAGACATTTTGTTCCCGCAATGCAATAATACTATCTCTCATGCATGCCACATCTGGAATTGCTAGGACAGTGCCACCAGGAACATTCTCATCCCCTTTTTCATCACCTCTAATTACTGGAAGCTTCCCCTCAAGCCCACTTCTATTCAGTCCTGATTTGGGCTCACAGAGGATTGGCCGTATTGACACGGTCCCACCTTTAAGCTTGGATGGAGTTCAGTCTGGAAAGACAGCTTTATCACCACCAATGTCCCCTTCAAAACACAGACAGCTCTCTTTACCTGTTCGATCATTGCATGAAAAGCTACAGAATTCACCACAAGTGGGGATTATACATTTAGCCCTTCAAAATGACTCATCAGGCTCAATATTAAGGTGAGCATGCTTCTCTGTTGTTTAACTTGCCATGTTTTAATTGATATTTAGTTTCAGGCACTGTCCTAAAGTGCCAAATGCGTGTTTTTCCAGCTGGCAGAATGATGTATTCGTTGTTGCTGAACCGGGAGATCTTGCTGATAAGTTTCTTCAGAGTGTTAAATTTAGCTTGTTGTCAATGAACCGGAGCCGCCATAGGAAGATTACTTCACTGGTTGGCAATATTTCAACTGTTTCTGATTTAGTTCATTGGAAACCATGCTTCCTAGTTGGAAATGTCATCCATCGTTATATAGGACGACAGACGCAAGTATGTGTTAACTAACTTCTTTTTTTTCTTATAAGATCTTCCTAGTTGCTATTAGTACAGGGTTACTAAATTATTGGTCTCCATTTTAATGTACATTACTAATTTCTGAAGGTCATGGAGGATGACCAAGAAATAGGGGCATATATGTTCCGTAGAACAGTTCCTTCTATGCACTTGACACCTGAAGATGTTCGCTTGATGGTATGCTTTTGGCCCTTGATTTTCCTGCGTCTTCCTTTGGCTTCTAATTATTTTTATTTTTTTATGAATAAATGATTGATATTTGACAATTAATCCACTACTCACCTTCTGTGGTTCTCCTGTAATGTTGGTCTATTTCATAAGATCATTACCCACTAGTGGCACTACTGAATCATGGTTCTATGAGGGGTGATTTAAACAAACCCTGGCCATCAGTATTTTCTTCCTAGAATAATTCAGCTCTAAAGTCTTCTTTTTCCATATTGTTTTTTCAAATTGTCAAGTCATAAAAACATAATTAGATTTTTATCCATTGGCTTATTTTTCTTCTAGCATAATTATTCTTCCTGAATTTCTCAAGAAGGAAGAAAATCAGGGAACTCTTAAGGGCTAATGCAGAAAACTGCTGCTCCCATTTTGTTAGTATTGTGCCTTGCAAATGGCTGACAAACTCTGAAATGAATTAATGTTAATTCATGTTGTTTTGTTCTGCTAGTGATTTATGCAGTTGCCTTTTGTCTTGTAAAACCTAGGTCGGAGCTTGGAGGGACAGGATTATAATTTGCACAGGAGCATATGGGCCTATGCCAACTTTAATCAAGGCCTTTCTGGATTCTGGTGCAAAAGCTGTAATATGCCCTTCAGTAGAGCCCTTAGAAATCCCGGTGACACTGGTCCATGGATCAGGGGAGTACAATGTTCTGGAAAATGGGAGGTTTGAGATCGGAGAGGAAGAGGCTGAGGAAGAAGAGGCCGAGCCTACCAGTCCAGTGAGTGATTGGGAAGATAGTGACCCCGAGAAGAATGGTGACCATTGGATCGGTTTTTGGGATGACAATGAAGAGGAGCTATCCCAGTTTGTTTGCAAGTTGTATGATTTGTTATTTCGGGTAGGGGCAAGAGTAGATGCTGCTCTTCAAAATGCTCTTGCTTTATACCAGAGGCTAAGGTATTCGTGCCATCTTCCTAGTATACAATAGTTAGCTAGATACTGATACAAGAAAATGAAAATCAAACCAAATAACAAGTTGTGAAAAAAAAACCGGGACAAAGTAAAAAAAAAATAAAATTACCGGAGAATAAGAATATAGATGATTGAATCTTAAGTACAGAAGTGTGAGGGAATATCCAATTTTGAGGCCTATAAAAAAGGGGAAAAAAAATTGTTGTCAGCTATTCATTGCATGAACACAAGTAAATAGCATACGATACCATTTTTTCAATGGCAAACATGTAAATTTGTCAGTTGTACTGAACTTTTACTCTCTCTATCCAGCCTATTTCAGCCATCTAAGGCCCAAATTTTGTGTTACATGGGCAGTTACTTTAGTTGTTGCTTGGATGATTGCTCTATTAATGTACAGTCCTTTTTAGACTTTAAGACCAAGGTTATGATGTACTGGGTAGCCCCATGAGCTTTGTGGTGGTGTCATGTTTACTTTTGTGGCATTGCTGGAATTAGTGATCAGCATTTGCTTGCTATGGTTGTTGTTAGCTTGGTGTCGGAGATACAAACCAGCACCTTGGATTTGCTACCTGGAGCCTTAACATCCGAGGCATTCCAAGGGATACTTGTAATAACTGTGGTCAATAACCGGGGATAGAATATCGAAAACCATAATCTAGTGGCCACTGAAACTGTTGTAATTATGCTAGAAGGTATATTTTTTTCCCAGACGGACATTGTGATCCCGGGTTTCATTTTCAATAGTGACTAGAATTGATAGCTAGCTGAAGTGACTGGTCTTTGCCTGAATGCAAAATGCTATGCGAGAAAACAAAGACGAGAATGCCTAACTCAAAAGCTGGAAAGAGAAGAAAGTTCTTCAGAAAGGAAAAAAAGACGAGGGAATGATGTAGTTTGTCTTGTTGCTTGTCTCTCTAAGTTATGATGATAGAATATTTTGGAGTGTTTTTATAACAGAGAAAATCATGGGGAGATTTGAATGATGAATGCTGCATTACAGGTTACATATGATGCAATTCGTCATAATTTTGCTTGTAATTAATCATTACATGTAGAAAAGAGGTTTGTATCGTGGAGATGCACACATTCTGGATGGTTTCACTACCATCTACCCCTATGATCTGGACTCACCAGGTCACTGTCAAGCAACATCATCCCCGATTGGTTGTTCGGTCTCAGGATGATGGGACATAATTCTATTCTTGTAATAGATTTGAATATACCACTGAGAGATATTATATGCTGTGTTTTCTCTATCACATTAGCACAGGCACTTGCACTTAATTAACTGAAGATGAAAGACCTTCCATCTGAGAAAAGGATGGGTTATGAAATATGGAATTGGACTTTATTCTTAATGGTCCCCTCCTAGATGTTGAATTTGATTGAAAGACAAATGCCAAAGTGGAATATAATGGGGCCAGAAAAGAATTCCTTAATGACATTGAAAGAGTCTCAATAAGGACTCTGCTTAATCTTAGCCTCGGGAATTAGATTTAACTAGCCTAGAAGCCCCGCATTTTGCCTTGGAGCTTTGAAGCTAGATTATTATTTTTTTTAACGTAAAAAATATTATTCAGGTATAAAAAATAACATTCAGGTACTATAAGCGTGTTTTTTTTTTTAAATTATAACTTAGATCATAAACTTGTAAAAAAAAAAATTATTTCAATTAGATGAAAAAAAAGGAAATGACATTTAATGAATTAAATTTAAAATGAAAAGTGATAAGAATAATATGGGAATTTTTTTTTAAAGGGTACAAACGATTCATCTCAATTCAAAGCTTATTAAATATTAAAAAATAAAATGGACTAAAAAAAAACGTAAAAAAAATCATCCTTAGTCAACCTGAATTAATATGATAAATTCATAATTTCATTAATCAAGGCTGAGTTAACCTTAGATATCCTGTCAAATCCAGTGTCCATATTATGATATTAGAATAACCCAATAAAAAAACTTATAAAGTTCATTTAAAAAAAAAATCAACCCTTGTTAACTTTTCAAACCCTTGACTTGAGTCATTAGACTTGAAACACCATATCTGAAAAAAATCATGAAGTTCAATTCTTAATTAATAAAATATTGAAAGATAAATTTGAAAAAAAAAAATTAATTATACAAAAGTGTTGTAGTTTGTGGCTCATAGAAGGATGTCAGAGCGGAACGAAGTGAAGCAAAGGTAAAGGCGTATTATGGAAAATTATTAATACTTCTTAGACGGTTAGGATTCCTTGGGTATCTAGAATTCCTTTGACGGTTTAGAGTATACTATAAATACCTATCATGTAATCCTATTTTGATATAATAAAATAAAAAAGCATTGCCTCTATGGATGTAGGCACATTACCGAACCACGTTAAATCTTGTGTTCTTTCTAGTTTCTCTTTTATTGCAATATTCATCAATAATTATTGCAAGTTCTTTCACAATAATTGGTATCAGAGCATGTCTACAATGTTAGGGATTTCTTCAACGTGATCAAGTTTAATGAATTAGGCAATTTTGGATTATGGTAGATGAGGGTGAAGGGTTTGTTGGTGCAATAGAGCATGATGAAGGCATTATATAGAAAGCAACGAAAGGCATGAACAATATAGATTGGCAAGAACTAAAAGCAAGGGTTATGGTAACTATCAGGCTTTGTCTAGATGATGGCATGATGTATTGTAAAATTCCTAACTAAAAATAGAAAGGCAAAATTATATAAAGAAAAGGGATTAGGGTCAAACTAGGATTGACCTAAAAGAGGAGTACCATAATTGGAAAATAAATAATTAAAGACTATATAATAACAATAACAATAACAATAACAATAACAATAATAATAAGCTCTCTTTTAAAAAGAAAAAAAGGAGACCAACAATTTTAAAAGGGGAGAGGAAGAAGTTTTAAACCTGTAACTCTTATCTAGAGAAAATTATTGTCAGAAGGGATTGACAGAAGAGTAAAGAGGTATTGTAGGAGTGAAAAGATTCTCTTTAAAAAAAAAGAGATGAAAGAAAACACGTCTAATCAAGAACACGACAAAAGGAAACAAGAACTTAAGGAAAAATAAATAACATAAGGGAAGAGAAGATTTGATCAAGAACTTGTTTAAGAGAGGGTCAATTGAGTTCAAGAAATAAGATATAGTGTTTATTAAACTCAAATAATGTATGTTAATGTTAGATTTTAGGATAGAAGGCAAAATCCCTAATTCTTGTGAAAATTAGGGTTAATAAGAAATTAGGGAAAATGTGTTCTTTATAAAGATTACATGGTATAACTTCAACTTAAGGGTTAATTGGTATAAATAAGCAAGAATCTCATAGAAAACTTTTAGGCAGGAACCCTAGAGAGATTTTAGCTAACAAGATAAATTTAGGGGGAAAGTGTTTTGTTGCAAATCTTAATAAATTAATGGTGTTAATACAACCTAAAGGGTATGGGATCAAATAATTTCCATTACTTGGAAACATATAGGAAAGGAGTAGTGTTAAGTAATGAGTTGCTTAAAATTGAAGAAAACTCTTTAGGAAGAGACGGGGATAGGTTCAACCAAATAGGGTTATGTATGGGTGATGGATCTTTGTTTGGATTTATTAACAATTATTGTTGAATAAACCTCATTAGTGTGATAAATATGACTTCTTACATGAAGTTTGAAGAATTTCTCAAATTCCTTGCTTTGTAAGGATTAATCTTGAAGGTAAAACTTAAATTTTTTGCAATGGTAAAGATTTCAGCTAGAAAAAAAGAGAAGATGAACATTTTTTAGTAGTAGAAACAGACTAGCTATTTTGAGAAACAGATAAACCGATTTGAGAAACAGTCAAACTGTTTCTCAAAACAATGAGATTATTTTAGATAATGTTTTGTGGTAGCTTGATTTTGTGTTTTTGGTCTTTTCTTGGTTTCTTTGATTCTTTTAGGTTGTTTAAGAAAGATGGGTGATTAGTATCTGGAAAAGAAGAACATAATATGTATGTGTGCATGAAATAAGCCTACATGATAAAATTGCTTATATTGGAACGTTAAGAGTTGGAAGTCTAAAACTTAAGTTTGATAATTTAAGGGTATCCGTATTCATGAGTAACTAGAACCCAAACTGTTAAAAGAATATTGAGAAGTATATTCTTAATATTTAAGGAGTGAATTTGATGTAAGATTTTGTATGATGCAAAAGAGGCATCGACTGCGGTACCCCAGACAAGCAGGATAAGACAAGTGAGAGGAATAAACAGGTGATTGTCACACCACCCTTTTAATTTTTTAACAATTTATATAAGTTTTTATCTTCAACGTTAAGATTAATGATTTGTACATATATGTTGTGGAATGATTAAGACTCATGAAGTCTTGATGTGGAGATTAGTTTTAGAAAAGTTATGTGTGAATTAAGTCGACCACATTACTGGAGCTTAGATTGATAAGTTGTTATTTATAAGATGTTTAGATTGTTGTATGAAAAGCCAACCCCATGAGTAGGGCTTAGCTTAAGAGATTTGAATTAAGAAAACAAGTACATATGGTTTGTGGGCATGATAGTCGGCCACATGTGTGGGGCTAAGATCAAAGTCCCTTGGAGGGCAAGATCGATGTATTTTTATGCATGAGAGTTTGCCACAAGAGTGGGCCCCCAAGTTTGTTAACATCAGGTCAGCTATAAGGAAATGAGGACTTGATCATAAAATTAATGTACCTGCCACAATGGATTTATTCTTTTCATTATAAATATAAGATTGTGATGTTATACTATTTTAAGTCCTACAATTGTAGAATTGTATTGTAAAATTTATTTGTGATTTTTTTTATTTAGAAATATATGTGGATGGTTATGGATAACGTTACTTGGAGGGTATGAGTACACCTGAGTTTATGAGAAAAAACATTCCATGTTTCTTTTATGATTTTATTACTGGTTGTTTTATATTCCCGTATGGGGATTCTGTTGGGGGGGTATGTTACATGTATCATGTCATGAATAAGTAATCACCGATGACATTTTAGGCAAAACTAGAAAGTTGGTATATGTTCAGGTCATTGATGAACAAACTTTATCTTAAGCAGAAATTGTTTGGTCTTAAGATGTTAGTGGGTACAAGTTTTAATCCAGATATCAATATGTTTAATCAGATCGATAATGATTTGAAACGAATTAATGTGAAGTTTAACGGCAAAAACAAGATGTTAATGTTACTGAATTCCTTACTTGCTTTTCCCACGTAAGAAAATTTGGTTACAACTTTGATTTGGAGGAAAGAAACTCTCATATTGGAAGAGATCATAAGTGTCATATTAAGCTTTAATATGAGAAAGAAAGCTAGTGACGAAAATTCACAAGGTGAAGGATTGGTAGTGAAAAGTAATTAGGAGTGTGGGAGAAACAAGTCCCAAAAACATTGAGGAACAATAAAGCTCAGTCCAAATCCAAGAAAAGGAAGGGAATACAATGCTATAAGTATGAAAAAATATGGCACATAAAACAAGAATGTCTAGAGAAAAAAAAAGGAATGCAGAGAACAAAAAAGGTTCATTGAAGTCTGCAAATGTAGTGGAAGGAGACTAAAAAAACAGTGACAAAGGCATGCTTTTTGCTTCATCCAGTTCAGATCTTCCCATATATTCTTGGATATTGGATTCGACATTCTTATCACATAACTCCCAATAAATATTGGTTAAATAATTGTAGGTTAGTTAATTCTGGTTTTGTTCTAATGGTTAATGATGATTCATACAAAGTTATTGGAATAAGAAATATCAAAATTAAAATGTTTGATGGTGTTAGAATTTTGTGTGATGTTAGATATATACCAAATTTGAGGAAGAATCTGATTTCATTAGGCATTTTAGACCGTAATGGGTTCAACTTCAAGTCTGAAGGTGGAGTACTGAAGGTAAGTAAAGGTGTTATGACAGTGATTAAGGGATAAAGATTGTTGAGAAATATTTATATATTGTTAGGTGCCAAAGTTTAGGTGGAGCTGCAGTTATAGAATATGAGTCAGACAACACAGTCTTATGGCACACGTGATTAGACTATATAGGCGAGAGTGGGATGATGGAGCTTTATAAGAATAATCTATTGAAGGGTGTCAAAACATGAAAACTTGATTTCTACAAGTATTGTGTTCTTGGAAAACAAAAAAGGTGCAGTTCAAGACAACCACACACAAGATATAAGGGATTCTTGACTAGGTTCATCAGATGCTTGAGGTCCAGTAAGGGTAGCATCACATTAATTAATGATATATATATATATATATATATATATATATATATTATGAATTTTTTATGATTATTCACAAAAGGTTTGGTGTACTTTATGCGATATAAATAAGAAATGTTTGTCAAGTTCAAGGTATGGAAAACATAAGTAGAAAACAAGACAAAAAGAAAGATCAAATGCCTCAGGTTAGACAATGGTACTAAGTACAAAGATTCAAAATTTATGGGATTGTTGAGCAACATAAGATCAAGAGACACTTCACAGTACGCTTGACACCATAACAAAAATGATGTAGGGAAAAGGATAAACAAAACAATAGTTGAATAAACAAGGTGTCCCAGGCTGAATGCAAAGCTTGCTAAGAACTTCTGGGTAGAAATAGTAAACATGGCATGTTTCATAATTGACATATCACCTAGAGCAGCACTAGATGGGAAAGTAACATAAAAGGTATGGACATGCAGTATAGTAGACTACTCTGGTTTGAGAGTGTTTGGATGTCTAACCTATATGCATGTTTCTAGTGATGAGAGGCCAAAGCTTGATGTGAAGTTTAGATTATATATATATATATTCAAGCTCTAGGATCCAAAGACAAATAAGGTGGTGATTAGTAGAGATGTGGTTTTTGATGAAAAAACCATGTTGCAACGTACTTAAAAAGAAAAGCAACAATTGCTGGAAAATTGTAATAATAATGACCATGATATCAAGTGGAGCTAGATACTCATATTAAAGAAGAAACCATTAAGAATTTAGGCTTTAGAAGATCAACAACATGGTAATATAGCTTTAGGTAGGCCCAAACACATTGTCAAGGCACCCATCATGTATGATTTTGAAGATTTAGTCTCTTATACACTTATTATTAGTAGCACGGATCCTACTACTTCTTAAGAGACATTACACAACCAAGATAAAAGTAAATGATTAGGTGCTATGAAAGAAGAAATAGAGTTTCTGCATAAAAACTAGACATTAGAGTTTGTTGAACTTCTAGAAGGAAAGAGGGTGATAAGATGCTAATGGGTGTATAAGAAGAAAGAAGAAGAAAGAAGAGGGTGAGAAGTTCAAGACTCATCTAGTAGCAAAGGGTTACTTGTAGAAGAAAGGGATTGACTATGATGAGATATTTTTCCTTGTAGCCAAATATACTTCCATTAAGGTAGTGTTAAGCTTGGTAGCACATTTTGATATGCAATTAGAGTAGATGGATGTCAATACAATTTTTTTCTATGGTGGTTTGGGGGAGCAAATTACATGGTATAACTAAAAGGGTCAAGTCAACCTGGATTGGAACACTTGGTCTATAAATTAAGAAAATCACTTTATAGACTAAAGCAATCTTTAAGGCAGTGGTATAAGAAATTTAACTCCTACATGATTAAGATTGGCTATAAAATATATGAGTATAATTATTGTGTTTATGTAAAGAGCCTTAATGATGATTCTTTTATTTTTTCTGTTACTTATATGGATGATATATTGATAGTTGTAAAGAGTATAAGTGATGTCAACAAGTTAACAACTTTGTTGAGTAGAGAATTTAACATGAAAGATTTGGATGATGCTAAAAAGATTCTTGGGATGAAGATTTATAGAGGTAGAACTACGAGGAGATTATGGTTATCTTAGTTTAGCGTAGCTATGTTGAGAAAGTATTGGAAATGTTTAGTATGGACAATATAAAATCAATAAGTACATCTTTAGCGAATCATTTAAATTATCTATTGTATAGTGCCCAAAGATAGATGATGAAGTGAAAGATATGTCAAAGGTCCCTTGTACTATTGTAGTAAGGTGTACAATGTATGTTATGGTTTGTACAAGACTAGATTTGGTACACACAGTTAGTGTGGTGAGGAAGTTTCTATCAAATCTGGGATGACAATGATGTAATCAAGTGGATTTTTAAATACTTTAGGGGTATTAAAAATTATGTTATTATGTTTTGCAAACAATAAGGTAATCATTCAGTTGTGAGATATGTAGATGCAGACTATGCAGGGTGTTGAGATATTGTGGTTACATAAATTAATTACCATAATTTAAGCAAATAATATAGTATAGAGTAAGCAAGAGGTCAATCTCATTAAGAAGATCTAGTTCAAGTGTTTATACTAAATGATTCAAAATTATGGGGAGGGGGTTGAGATTATCTAAGCTATGCTAGGATAAATGAAATAAAGTAATCAAACTAAATTAAATAAACTTAAACTTATTAAAAGAAAAATCTTAGTCTCAAGTAAACATCCACCAATGAAAATCAAAATTGATTATTGAAACGATATGTCAATATATATTCTGAATATTTATCTTTTCTTAATATTAGTCAGTTAACCAATCCGTAGTATAAATAACTCTAACAATTAAACATCCACAACGTCCGTACTAGTAATTTAATAGCAGCCTTAAGAATTAGATATGTTGATAAATCTAGACAATATAACTATCTAAAGTCTATGTTTGATTTAATTGAATGTTTTCCCTAAGATTAACAATATAAATCTGTCATGTTTATTAAACTTAATCGATTCACAAATTAAATATCACAACTCTGATTTTGATAGAAAACTTAGCAATAAATTAGTTAGAATAATAAGTTAGAGTCTGTTTTAACAATCAAACTAAAAAATCATAGAAAATAAGTATACAAAAACATTCATACTCATCATATAAATTGAAAAGAAAAGATAAAATAGATTTCACAGTTTTTGAAATTTGAAGGCTTCTATATCCTTTCAACTAATAAAAATAACTTAGCCTTGCATGACTATTAAAAAACTAAGGAAGATAAAAGATAAAAACATAATTTCAAGTGTAGGAAAAAAGGTGAGAGTTTCTTTCTTCTTTTTGGCCGCCACCCTCTTTTCCTCTCTCTCTTTCCTTTTATATGATGTAAACCCTTACTCCCCACATTCCTACTAGTTCATTTGTATCCTAAAAAATAATAATATAAGAGTCATTTTCAAAGTAGACAATCTATATTTAAGTAGTACAATAACACTTTCCTATAAAAAACAAAAAAGAAAAATAGTCTTGTATAAAATCTTTAATCTTTGACTTTGGACTTAGTGAAGTTAATTTTCCCAAATAAAGACCTTTTTCCATAAGAATAAATAATTTCCATGTTGGTTTAGATGTTTGGGAAGTAAGTTGGACTTGTTTCTTCACAAAACTTATTTGCTGGTAGAATTTATAGATTATCTTAGAAACATCATATCTCTTTGATATAAATCTTTTTTCTACTAAAATTTGGTATGTTGATAGGTCTTTGAGTCAGAAATCCAAAACAAATTGCGTTTGCATCATATGGACTTCTCTAACTTAAGATATTCAAGTCAAAGTGGTCAAAGATGAAAAATGATAGAATATGATACTTGTCTTTAAAGGCTGTAATTTCCATGATTTTTTCTCTTGTCATATATGTATAGAAAGGTATGGATGTTAGCGTTCTAATGCCTCTGTAATCATTTTATTTTGACCTCTACAACTCACATTTTGCATAAAACATTGATCGAAGGTCAAATCTACCAATATTCAACACGGGTTGAAACATGGTCTGAATTTTATCTTCAAATTATTACTTTTTGAATCTTACATCCAAAAGTACCTTAAAAAATAAAACAAAGAATATCAAGGCATTTTATATATATAAAACATTGGCAAAATACTAGGTAAATATAGATAAAACTATTGAATAAAATGGTTGCATCATAAGGGACTTGGATGACAAAAGATATACCATAAGTCTACTACCGAGTCAAAATATATGGAATGGTTGAGGCTACTAAGAAAGCCTCGTGGCTTACAAGTTTGGTCAAAGAGCTAGGTATTCAACAAGGGTGAGTTCAACTACATTGTGACAGTTATAGTGTCATTTACTTGGCAAAGAACTAAGTGTATCATACAAGAACCAAACACACAGATGTGAGGTTTCATGGAATCAGGGAATTGAATTTTTTTTTGTGAACTATTGCCTGAGAAAATCCATACTTTAGAGAATGTAGTAGACATGTTGACAAAGCTTGTCACAACAGATAAGTTCAAGCATTGTTAATGTCTCTAGATAAGAGACTATTGCTAATATAATAGACTATTGCTTGAACTTGATTAATTTCTCCAGATAGGAGACGTCCCAACCTATTGTTCTAGGTGAAGTTTTCCCTACTTTTCTTCTAATGGGTGGATATTTGCCAAGATGGATATTATTGTAGCTTGTGGCTTATACGTGGATATGGAAGTGGAGCGGAACAATGACATCTGCCTCTCTAGGATTTATTCCTTGTTTTGTTGCTAGGGACGATTAATAGGTTGGAGGTGCAAGGGCAACGCACTTGAGGTACATTAAAGGGATATTATGAAAAAAATATTCATACTCCTTGGACAACTAGGATTTATTGGGTGATTTAGGGTTACTATAAATACATATCATGTAACCATATTTTGATATAATGAAAATAAAAGCTCCTAACTTTTATAGATGTAGGTTCATTGTTGAATCACGTTAAATCTTATGTTTTTTCTAGTTTTTCTCCAATTGTAATATTCATTAATAATTGTTGTAGGTTATTTCACGACAATAAAGATTAAAAAAAATAGCAATTCAAAGAATAAGGATAAAAAATAAAATACAAAATAAATTTTATTTTTGATTGTAAGGTGAAACTAAAAAGAAAAATCAATTTAGCAAAAGAACTAAAAAAATCAAAAGAATGAGGATCAAAACTGACATAAAAAAATAAAAATTACTTTCTGATTAAAGGGTGAAATTGAAAAGAAAAATAACTTTAGCAAAAGAAAAAAAAAAGAATGAGTATGAAATTGGTATAAATAATATACCATAAATTTGGATTGAAGTATGAAATTGCAAATAAATAAAGCTTCTACAAAAGGGCTAAGAAAAAAACAGAACCAAAACAATGAAGACTGAATTCAAAAATATAATACCATAAATTTAGATTGTATGATGAAATTAAAACCAATAAAAGTTTTCCAAAAAGATCATGAAAAAAAAATAGAAATTAAAAGAATAAGGAACAAATTAAAAAAATACATGTCAAATTAAAATTAATGGATGAAATTGAAAACAAATAAAACTTTTAGAAAATGACCAAGAATAAAAATTAGAAATCAAAAAAATAAAGATTGAATTTGAACTATCAAGAATAAAGAGGACCAAACTGACATTTTAAAGGGAGGAGAGAAGTAAAAAAGGAAAAAAACCCCACCAGAGACAAGCTGACCACCCAATGCCTGTAAGCTCCACCCCATTAGCAAGAGGACACAATGACGCTCCTAACGTCATGGTGAGAGGGTATTTTTAGACACCGGGAGGCGCTGCATATACAACTCAAAGTGTGTGTGCCTCCTGTGTGTCTAATTTTTTTTTAGTCACATACCAAAATGATATTGAGCTACTAATATGATAATAATAAAAATAAATATTATTGAAAAGATTAAAAAGCTCCTTAAAATCAATTTTAAATTTTTAACTTTCAAGAATACTGTGGTCATTTCATTATACTTTTGAATTTTTTTTATATTTGGCCAAAAAAAACATTTTAAAATTACCCAATTATTCTTTAATACCATGATTGTATTGTTTTAGGACATTTTGGTTTTCTTACCATGCTTTTAAAATGTAAAAAATCTTGTCCCTTATCATTAGTTTGAAGCATTAAACTTTCATGTCACCAATAATTTTTTTTTTATTTAATGTGGGTGTCCGGACTAGCTTGCGCGTACCTTGACTAATCCCACGGGCCCTGAAGTTAACGACCATGTAAGCCTCTAGTAGCCATTATATGAGCAACTACAGGGCTCGAACCTGAAACCACAAAAAAAACAAATCTCTTAATCTCAAACTTTTACCGCTAGGCTACCACCTAAATGGTTTAATATCACCAATAATTAGTTTGAAGTTTTGTGGTGTGAAAGGCAAAATTGCCATCCAGTGTTTTTGAATCGGCATATACGGTGTTTTTCTATAGCTTCTTTTAATAACCATCCGATTATGAATTGCTGTGTCAAGGTATCCTGTGTTCCTTTACAAAAAGAAATGATTTCTGCCATCACACAGAATGCACAAAAGCAAAAGAAAGGAGGGATCAACACCACCTATGACCCCATACCTCAATTCCACTTCAAGTGATTTACTAGCAAGTTTGTGATACATGACTCCTTTCCTCTTCTCTTCTATCTGGCCAAGGAATGAGAAAAGGAGGATTAACCTAACAAATATGGCCAAGAAACCACATGGTATGGCATGTTTTGCCTTGCCAATGAGGTTTTAGCACAGAATAAGTAGATAAAGAATGCTTTACCAATTTTTGCTGGCCATCATAATACTAAGTGCTTACATCCAACAAGTAATCAAAGGGGTTTAAAAAATTATCAAGTAAAGCATGCAGATGCTTTCAATGCAATCACAGGATGAATACGATGACTAATATCCATGCACCAATTATGCAAAATCTCATGCTGTCCACTTTAATCAAGAGGTTCAATGAGAGCTTTATAAACAAACACCAAAGATGAGAGAGAGATCCCCAATCACCCTCTCTCATTTTCATATTTTGACAAGGAAATAGCTAGGGCCACCACTTACTTCAACCATAAGCCTCCATCACCTCAATCAGACTATATATTATGCAATATAAAGCCAGCACCACTACCACCAAGTTCCCTGAGAAAATGGCTGCAACGGCTCTAGTTGCGATAGGCACACAAGGCACCGTAGGATCATTTGTGAGGAAAGAAATTAAGTATTTCTCAAAGTTTGAGATAGAGAAAACTGCGAGTTCAAGGAAACCTCAAGGGCTGGTGGTTGACATAGCTTCCAGTAATGGTCAGTCAAGGCCTAGTTTCTGGTCCTTGACGATGAGCTGGCAAAGGAAGAAGCGAAGAGGCAGCAGTGGATTCTTTCCGAGTATCTGTTCTGCTGTGGAAGTTGCTGACAGCAATAGTCTCAGTGGTATTCCTGGGTTCGGTTATATAATCCTGAAAGATGATTTGAAGGATATGCAGGTTTAGACAATCGTACAAAGAGCTGCCATGCTCTCTGACTTCTCTAAGCTGGTATGTCAAGCCAGTGGGCTGTGCTTTTGCTGATCCTATAACTTTAGGTCCACAGCTTCAATAGTACTTGATTCTCCTTGTCAGAATTAAACTATCTATCAGGCTTACTTGTGATCAGACTAGGAGAAGAGCACGTGAACAAGTTGGTAAATTTCCTGGCATGTGTTGCTGGTTAGAATTACAGTTTTTCATGCTTTCACACCTTTGCCTCATCCACATATCACCTTCATGAAGTAGCATCTCAGAGGTGATAATTATAACTGCAAAATGACACCCACAGGCTGACTTCTAAAAGAAATCAGATATTGTGTGTACCGGATTGGGAGGTTAACAATCATCACTCCTTCTTTGTCGATCGCCATGCCATTATATCATATGTTAAGGGACCTAGCTCATACCTTAAAAGTTCCGATTAAAATATCTCGAAGGACTGCAAATGGAATGCTGGCTCAAAATTAATTGCGGTGTGAAGAGTATATCTATGTAGAGTTAAGGTTTGTTGTTGTTTTTGCATAGAAGAAATTGTAAATTAAACGTAAACTCCTGCAATTCCATGGCCTGCACTTTTTTACCTGCAGCAAAAACAGTCCATTTACGCATACGCATTTGTGAAATTGTTAGGAAAAATTGGTAAGAGGAGGGAAGCATGGTGGAATACATCTCTCTTATATCGTGTTAGTCCCATGGACTTATAGACTTGTAATACAACTCTTTCAAGACATACTTTTTACTAGTCTAAGACTTGAAGATAATCACATCAGTAATCTATGGCACACTTGCACCTAGAAGACCTAAAAGGACTCTTCACAAAACTCACTTTTACATTTTTCTGAACTTCAAAATTAACACCAAAAGAAATACGGTATCAATGTTTAGGATCATATAAAAATGCATCAAACACCACAATATTGAAGTCCTAGAAGTAGCTTTTTGGTTTCTGCAGGACATCTAAACTCCCAGCTCTTCCTTTGCATTTCCTCCTTTCACAGAGTCAACATGGTGGATTCTTTCGGTTGATGTCATAGTAGCTTTTTTCTCATCAATTGGCATGGCAAGATACTCAAGTGCCATTACAACATCAGCGATCAAAGGTCGTCTATCAGCTTCCTCTTGGATACACATGGCTGCAATTGCAAGAGCTCGATATAGACTCTTTTTTGGGTATTTTCCTCCAAGCAATGGATCTGCAATTGCTGTAAATTGACTTCTGTCCTTAAATAGCGGCGCTGCCTGCAATATGAAAATGAGAATAAGTGTCATGGTCTGCATTTGCAATCTGTCCTTAAACCTCAATGTTTGCAGCTTATGCTCTATGCTATAACCTTGCCAGAAATGAAAGATATAATCCTAACAAGTTAACTGGGAAAGAAAATCATCAACATACCCAATGAATTAGGTTCTGCTCTTCAGTTGGTCTGGACATGTCAATAACTCTCCTTCCTGAAATTATCTCCAGAAAAACAACACCGAAACTGTACACATCAGACATTTTTGTCAGCTGACCTGTCATTTGATATTCAGGAGCACAGTAGCCATATGTACCCATCACCCTGGTAGACACATGTTCTTTTCCTCCTGTTGGACCCAACTTGGCAAGTCCAAAATCAGACAGCTTCGGATTGAAATCTTCATCTAATAAAATATTTGAAGCTTTGAAATCCCTATAGATGATTTGAGGATCGGCAACATCATGCAAATACTCCAGCCCTTTTGCTGCTCCTGATGCTATTTTCATCCTAGTTGTCCAGTCCAAAGGCTCTTTTCCTGGACGTAAATCTGGAAAGCAGAAAATGTTTGCACACTAAGCACAAAATCCTTATAGAGACAACGCAGATGGAAAAACTTTGGACCTAAGGCTAAATCAAGCTCGTGCTTGAACTGCAACATGGCATGTATACAGAACTTCTTGCCTGGGATTAAAAAAATAAATTATATGGGCATACCAAGAAGGTGATTTTCCAAAGATCCACTGGCCATGAATTCATAAACTAGGAGTCTTTGATCACCATCAGCGCAGTAGCCAATCAGTTTGACAAGATTGGAGTGTTGAACCAAACTTAATGTAAGGACCTCAGAAAAGAATTCTCTGTTTCCTTGCAATCCATTCCTGTCAAGCTGCTTAACAGCAATAATCTGAAAAAAAAAACAAGGAATGAAACAAAGCAATTGCATTACAATATGATCTAGGATAATATACAGGTTTGCATGTTCTTAAAATACTTGTCTAACTTGATCGATGCTCTCAATGTATCCTTTGTACACCCTTCCAAATCCACCTTCTCCCACCAGGCAATGAGGATTGAATTTTTTGGTTGCAACAGCTAGTTCGCGAAAAGTGAAAACTTGAGAAATGTTCCTCCTTTTGCTTCTGTCTGCAACATTGATAACATGACCAAAATCATTGGCAATTATCCATTACCAAAATAACAAAATTGAAATTTATTCCATGGACACACCTCACCTATTATACGAGACATGTTTCTTATGAAAGATAATGTTTTGCCTTGTTTGCCAAATCCCTTGTTGGTCCATGATGATCTACTTCCCTTAAAAGAACTCTTCCTTTTCAATCTAAAACACGAGAAAAGACTCATTTCCTTCCTCCCCTCCTGCTAATTTGCAAACCCTGTTGTGTATTTATGTAATCTATACAAATACAAAGTTTCTTTTTAGGTACGTTGTTGGAGGTAAGATGATTCTATGTCACCATGAAATGGTATTTACGTATCCGTTAACTATATAGGAATTGAGTTCTTCTTGTAACAGCATTGTTAGCTTTTTCTGTAAACTTTAGCAGCAGAACCATTGGATTTTGAAATTGTTAGCTAGTCTAGCTGTCAGCGTCTTGCTTCCAACTAGTAATTAGCTTTCTCTGTTTAGCAAAAACAGGGGCAAAGACTTGTTTCTGGTTAACTCACTTTTAATCTATTCCCTCCTATAATTAGCATTTTCCATGGCTTAAGATAAATGCTGACAGGGAGGTCTCCACTATAACCACGATCGTAATCCTTTTTCCACAGGATTGGATTCCATTAACAAAAAACACAAGAAGATATAGATAAGTCTGGCTGATCGTGAATCTGCTCACACTAATTATATATAGGATCCACAATAGAGTGATTGTATGACTCACCATTTCGCAAGTGTTGACTCATAAAGAGCCCCTTTTTTACGTACATCTAGGAGCATCTGTTTTAAATTGAATGAATAGAATGAGAACGATGAAGAATAGCCAACACGTACATCCTAAGAAAAATTGAATGAACATAGATATTCTGATGTTCGGAACAAAAAACACTCCTATGATTTCGACTACTTGCAGTGAAAACATTGCTTGCAGATAATTTGGATCTTAAAAGGCAAGAAAAGCAATATGTAGATGGAATATAGCTTGACAAATCTGAGAAATACAGAAACAACGTGGGCTGTAAAATATAGTTAAGGGGTAATTTACACGTCTCAGACATCTGGAAATCTAGATGGAGCTTTTCATTTCTAAAGGTAATCTTAAGGATGTGTTACAAACCATATCATGAGCTTTAAATTAAACCCATTTCAGATTATCTTCCATCAGCAGCTTCATTATCAAATGTTTTTTCCACCAAAAGACCCCGCCATCTTCGTTCCTCTCCATATTAACGACTAGACGTAATAGTTTTCTTAAGAATGGCCAGATGGAGAAGCATGCGAGGGGAATTGACACCGTGATCACGACCTAAATGCCGGGTATATGACTGGTAATGCAAGAACAGCGTCGCAAGGACACTTAATCTATGCTAAATCTCCAAACAAGTATATTATAAATCAAATTATATAAATATTTCACAACATTTCAATATCCTTTAAAATATTATATTTTTCAAAACCATTAAAATTAAATAACACTTCAAAAGAATTCTTATCATTAAAAAAAAACAAAACAAATAAACCATAATATATTACATTATTAAAATCTAAATTTAATTAAAATAGTATAATAGTGAAGCGTCTAAACATTGAATTAAAAACTAAAAGGAAAGCCTTGCGGAACAAGCAAGACTAGGAGTGATCATTTTCGGTTCGGTTCGACTTTTATAAAAAAAAGTAACCAAACCGAATTTAAAAAAAAACCGAAACTGATTCAAACCGGCCGGTTTATGTTTGGCTCGATTTTTTCGGTTTGGCTTGGTTTTTTCAGTTTGGCTCTGTTTTTTCTGGTTCGGTTCGGTTCAGTTCAGTTTTTTCAGTTTTATGCTTATAAAACCAAAACCGAATCGAACCGGTCGGTTTTTTCAAAATTTTAATCAGTTTTTTTCACAGTTTGGTTTTTTTGTTTTTTTTCGGTTTTTTTCTCACCCCTAAGCAAGACATACCAACCAAAACTTAAAAAGTAAGAACATACAACGAATTTCACCTTCTAACAGAAACTAAAAACCTGAAATAATATTAAAAAAATAAAAAGGTGAGTTTAACCAACTCAGTACGGGGAAAACATTTAACATACATCTTAGATATTAATAGTTTACAAGTTGATATATCTTGATATAATTATACTTACTAAGCATATTAATAGTTTGCATGTCAGAGATCAAATGACACCCGAAGATAACTAGATGAAGGTGACCATTGAGGGAAGATCAGTCGCCACATGCAGGTGTCTCTCTCACCAACTAAGTATATACAATACTATGTGCACATAGACTAACTACTCTCCGTTAGAATAAAGTTATTGACAAGTATACCATTATCAAGACATAATAGATACTCGTAATATTTATCAAAACAATGTATATCATATCGAATAGAATTTAATTCAATATAATGTGAGAGCGAAATTCAAGAATAAATAAGCATTCAGATAATAAAACAACATATATAAATATTCAAGAATTAATAAATTGTACTCATTATATAATTAACATGCATATATTATTTATATTACATACATAACCCCACTCATTCAAAAAACAAAAGCAACAGACAAACAGATGCAAAACTAGAGACCACTGAAGATCGTTAGAAGGAATATCAGTAGAATCTATAATGGATATGAAAAACACTAAAAAATGACTTGAAGAAAAGTATAATAAGAGATTGAAAACTCTAAGCTTAGAGAACAAAATGTAAATATAAAGACGAACTGTTTCACCCAATCGATCCCGAACATAACTCAAACCGATCAAACCTAACAGATCCGATAAAAATCTACTACCAAGTCAACCGATCAACCACAATCACAGGCCAACTGGTCAACTGGTTTCAACCGGCAGCACAAACCAATCGGTCGACCAGCAAGAACTAGCCAACCAGGCGATTGGTTCAACCAATCGGTTGACCGATTGATCAAGATCTTTAAAATCTTGATCTGTCAATCTTTAAATCTGTAGATTTCACAATAATACAATTTGTTCTTCAACAAACCATAATCCTAGATATCAAATCAGTTTGTTTAAGGCCAGCTAACTCCTTAAAACATCAATTCAATCATTTAAATTATTCTATCATTAAAACAATATAAAAACTGTAAACATATCTTAAAACCTTCCATATTCAATCCTTAATAAAAAATAACAAAAGAGGTAAAAATAATCTACTTGTTTGTTCAACATTTCTTTAACCAAAAATTTAAATTCACAACTGAAAACAGGAGTGGAAAGTCACGGTAGGGGGAAGAAATTGAGGAAAAGAGAGAAAATAATGCTCTTAGCAAATTTTTCTAAATACCTAGGTTAGTTAATTTGGGTTTGGACCGAATCTAGAGTTTAAATTGGGTCAAGAATATGGTTCTTACAGTGTTTGAAGGAGAAAATGTGGAGAACATCTTTTCTAATGTTTTCCAAACTAAAGAACAGCTTAATTTGGAAAACTAGAAAACACGTGTTCCAAATAAAACATTCCACATCCGAACAAAAACTCCATGTTCTCTCTTCTTTTTTCTGCATAATTGGAGTATAACTTAGCCTCTCACTCTTCCTTCACATTTCCTCCAGTCACAGAGTCGACATAATGGATGTTTTCTGTTGATATTACTGTAGGTTTTTTCTCGTCAAGTGGTGTGGAAAGAAACTCAAGTGCAGTTACAACATCAGCCATCAAAGGTCTGGTATCAGCTTCTTCTTGGAGACAGATTGCTGCAATTGCAAGAGCTTGGTATAGACACTTTTGTGGGTAGTTTCCTTCAAGCAATGGATCTGCCATCTTTGTAAATTGAATTCTATCCTTAAACAGTGGTCCTGCCTGCAATATAGAAATCAGAATCGATATTAAGGTATACACTTCTAATTACTCTTGAATTAAGGATATAATCCTAACAACTTCATTGAAGGAGAAAAAACATCGGCATACCCAATGAAGTAGGTTCTGCTCCTCTTTTAGTCTTGACGGGTCAACAACTCTCCTTCCTGAAATTATCTCCAGGAAAACAACACCGAAACTGTAGACATCAGACTTTGTTGTCAGCTGACCTGTTCGTTGATATTCAGGAGCACAGTAGCCATACGTACCCATCACCCTTGTAGATACATGATCCTTTCCTTCTGTTGGACCTAACTTAGCAAGCCCGAAATCAGAGAGCTTCGGATGGAAACCTTCATCTAATAATATGTTTGATGCTTTGAAATCTCGATAGATGATCTGAGGATCGGCAGTGTCGTGCAAATATTCCAATCCTTTTGCTGCTCCTGATGCTATTTTCATCCTAGTAGTCCAGTCCAAAGGTTTTCTTCCTGGAGGTAAAGCTGGAAATCAGAAAATGTTAGCATACCAAACAAAAAATCTGTAAAGAGACGATGTACTGGTAAAAATTAGGACCTAAAGCTAAATCAAGGCATGACAAGTAAACAAACAAAATTTCGTAAACTTGTTGCCTAGGGTACAAAAACGAGAATTATGTGGGCATACCAAGAAGGTGAGTTTCCAAGCTTTCGTTGGGCATGAATTCATAAACTAAGAGTCTTTGATCATCTTCTACACAGTAGCCAATCAGTTTGACAAGATTTGGATGTTGAACAATACTTAATGTAATGATCTCTGAAAAGAATTCTTTGTTTCCTTGTCTTCCATTACTGTCAAGTTGCTTAACACCAACATGCTGAAAAAGAGAGAATGAAGCAAACTAATTGCATTACAAGATGATCTGGGATGACAAATATGACTGTGTGTGAATGCACACATAGCACAAGACTCACCTGATCGATGCTCTCAATGTATCCTTTGAAAACCTTTCCAAATCCACCTTCTCCAACCGAGCAAGAAGGATTGAAGTTGTCAGTCGCAACAGCTAGTTCCTGATATGTGAAAACCCTAAGATTATTCTTCCTTTTACTGCTGCCTGCAACAACATTGATTGATCACAGCACTAAAATGATAAGCGTTTAAGTGTGTGTTACCAAAATCACAAATTTGAAAATTTTTTATTGCATTAATGTCAAACCTATTTTCCATGATATGTTCTTCCAGAAGGAAATCGTTCTGCTTTGTTTGTCAGATGTCTTGTTGCTGCCTGATGTGCTCTCCAAATGAGAAATCTGTTTTTTCGATCCACAGCACGAGAAAAGATTCGTTTTCTTTCCTCTCCTCATACTAATCTGCAAAACCCTTTTGCATAAACTCTACAAATCAAGTTTTTTTTGTGTGTGCCAAATTCCCTTGTTGAAGACAGGATTTACTTGAATTCCATCACAAAAAGCTTATATGGACCCTGAAAATTGTTAGTCTCCTGAAATCTAGTTGTCTTTTCCTTTTGCTTCCATCTTTGTTTAGTAAAAACAGCTGCTTAATTAACTGTCTTTTAAACAATTACCTCCTAATTCCTATAATTAGTAATAATATCCACGTCTAAGAAAAAATCTGACCAGGCCATCACTACGACCGTGATCATGGTCTATTTGACTTGGCGCTGATTACTAGTCCGTTGCCAGCAGACAATTTTTTTTTTTAATAACAAGCAACGGGTCTCCTGCTGCAGTAGAAGACCAATTGCCTAATTGCTTCTTCTAAGTTGACTAGAAATTAGGGTTTATGTTTTTAGATCCTCAAAATTATTATTATTATTATTATTATTCCATTCAAAAGTGTGTTCTTTGTAGTATATAAATTGAAAATATTTTCTAGATAATATAGAATATATTGGGGAATATCTTTTAAGTAGCCATGAATCAATAAAATGTATCCGTGAAGATAAATTTAAGCTGAAAATATATTATTATTTTTTTATCAAATTTTAATATTTGCATGGAGTTTTGGATATTTTTATTCTTTGTAATTTTATTTCTTGAAACAAAATTGTTTTATGTAGATATGATTCTACATAATTTTAATTCACAGAAAATTAATAAAAATGTTTTGTTTAAAGATCAGTCCTTGCTTGTGGGGTAATTGAATTGAAGTTTGACAATTAAACCTATCATTTTCATGTTTCCAACTGCTAGCATTAGTTCCCAAATATCTTAACTGAGCTGTTGACTTAGTTAGATCCTATGTATATTGTTTGTTTAAACATAAAGAAAATTTTTTACTTCGATATTATGACTTCAAAAATAAAATAAATGTGTAAAATGATCAGCCAAGATTATTTCCGTCATCATTATTATTATTTTTTTTAATAATTTCATCATTTTAAGTTCCATTACCAAGATTTGTGTTGATCATTTAATATTTCAACGTTTAATTAAATATTGATTTTTCAAAATAAAGCTTTAATTATAGTTTAAAATGAAAATTAAAAAAAAAGGGAGTACAAGCTTTAACCAAAACAAAACAAACTTTTAGATTTTGATATAAAAAATTTCAATTTTCTCCCTTGAGTATTAGTCTATCTATTATTTAATCCTTATTATTTTAGGAATTCATGTTTTGGTATCATTGAAAAATTATGAGGAGAAATAAATCGATCCTATGGCCACATTTTAACCACCAAAAACACTGATTTTAATATTATTGTGTTTGTATTTCAAGAGAAGTTC
>Ga0325414_1000646_pt1 | contig 29755 bp, 16 predicted proteins | sample PopdelMetagenome_8_FD_206183 | JGI IMG/M metagenome (GOLD analysis project Ga0325414, IMG submission 206183) | Populus deltoides microbial communities from Bellville, Georgia, United States - Leaf-PdKOR-R3 | ecosystem: Host-associated > Plants > Phyllosphere > Phylloplane/Leaf | place: USA... | reverse complement strand
TATTTTCACAAATAAATATTTTAATTAATGTAAGAAATTCAGGGGTTTACAGGTTGAATCGGAGGAGTTACCCTAGCTAGCCCATACAACAATTAAGTTTTGGTTTTGGCCTTCGGGCTAGATATTAAATAGGTACAAACGATGGAGTTCCTGTTATGACCACTAATACTAGGCAGAGGTTAGAACACGTCTATAAAAAAAAAAAAAAAAAACACGTGGCCTTAAAGAGCACGTAGGGTATTTAATTATACGGTTTTTAACTAACTTTTAACTTAATTACTTATAGGTATTGGGTTAGGCAAGCAATTGTAATATATTGAGATGAATTTAACAATAAATTTAATATCTTAGAAAATTATAAATCCCGAATAAAATAATATATCCTTCACAAAATTCTATTTTCTGCATAATAAAACCGCAAACATTAATAAACTTTATGTTTATGATTTATGGGTTATATCATTTGACTTTGTTTTTTGATGTATAATAACAAATATATGATATTTTAAATTATAAAATCAGTGGCGAATATAGTAAAATCTTTACAGCCTACGAGTATGGAACGGAACCCCCTCAACTTGCACACCATGTGTTCGGCTAAACGACTGTGAGAGAAACAAACCCTTTCCATCTTAATTCTTTCTGGCCGCATGGTCTTCCATAAACCACCATAGCTTTCAACCCACAACCAGTTATTGCTTCACCCTTTGAATCATAGTCTTCACAACCACCACACAAAACTTATACTCATCTTTCAACTCTCTAGTTTATCCCTTCATCGTCTTCTAAAATAATGCCTAACGATCTAAATCACCTCACCCCTTAACCTCCAGTATAAGCAACGTCTACAAAAACCCACACATAGTTCCCAGATTCTACTTTGAACGATTCCGAACATGGTTGACATATAGAGAATTGAAGAAGGAATTTCATAAACATGGACAAGTAATTACCTTTTTTTCTCTCCAGAAGGAAAACAAAGTTTGGAAGACAGTTTGGATTTATTACTATACGATCCTATCAATCATATGATAGTCTCATTGCGAAGCAAAATCAAATCTAGTCTGACACCTTTAAACTTAGGGCTAATGTGGTGTGATTCAGTAAATCTTCTCCAAACGTTCCAAGATTGGCATTAGGAAGGGTCATTTGACAGAACTACCTAAGATGAATCAAACCCTGATGCAACTCAGGGATGAGCGGACTTGTATAGATATGGAACAAGGATTTCATTTATAATATTTTAGCAGCACAAGGGAAGCTCATTGGATATGACTTAAATAATGTTGGTCACAACTACATCTCTGGAGTACGTGTCTTGCTTGCTATATCATCTACTGACTCTTTGTATGATAGACTTCATCTGGCTTTAGACAGAGAGAAATTTTAGGTAACAATTATAGAGATTGACCTTTTTCCGCTCCAAAACTCTCACTAATTCAACACTTTGTAGATTACACACCTGAATCAGAATCTGAGGATGAAGATGACATTATGTCACTCCATAACAGTGGTAATGTTGACAGTGATGAACTTTTAGTTTACAAGTGACCATAATTGGATGATATTGATATCATTTATCACCATGTATAGGAAGGCTAGCAATGAACAGTACTTTATCTCAAGCTGCCGACATGAATAAATCATTAGATTTGTTTATGTAGATTATAAAGGCTAGCAATGAACAGTACTTTCCCACGGTTGCAAACATCTCATGGTTCTGCAGAGTAGAAAATACAAGATTAACTACATCTCACTCAAAGGTAGCCTTATGACAACAGACATGGATCAGATTGGTGACTTTATAAACTCATGTATATATACGTGTAGTAAACTCTAGAATCTAGTCATCTCTGCCTTGCCAGAACACTTTTCAGCTTAATGCTGAGAATGAAATAGAGAGAATTATGCAAGTGGGTAAGGATTTAGGTATTGATTATGGGCTATATGATACAAAGATTACAACCAAGTTCCAAGAAGAGATATCAAAAGAGAGAGGATATTGGGAAAGTTACAGAGAATAATTTTGAATATGTACTTGTGGGTGTATATGGTGATTGATAGAAAGATTATATGGCATGATTTTACTGAGCTGCAATATACTTTTCCTACAATTCTTTGCTTGAATGGTAAAAATAATGGTTTCTTAGACACAATAGAGGCTAAAGCTTTTCAAAAGTTTATTCAGGGCCGTAATTTGGTTGAGTACCTTTGCAGCAGATTGGTATACATTGTTTCGAGGAGGTTCCATGAGTGGGATTGATAGGGCTCTTGCTTGTTTGAAATGTCTAATACAATTCAATACTTTCAGATTTCTCTATCTACATTGTGGGCTTTTTAATCACTAGTCTATTGTCCTTGATGAGGATTTGATGTATTCGGGATGGCAGCCTTTTAAGGGACTAGGTTGCTAGTTCTCTAATCCAAAATTCATTTCCATATTAAATGAGTTTTGAAAAGAGGTGAGTGATATGCTGCTAGTTAGATTTAAGTTTACTCAAAAGACTAATGCCCTTGAAGCAAAGTTATAAGTTTGGAACATGTAATCTTTTAGAAACCAGGATACGATTTTATTAGACCTGGAGACTTGTATTGAACAGCTAGAAAACCAAGCAGAATTCAGGGGGCCTATGGACGATGATAAAACAACATTAAGCAAGCTCGTTGTTAAAAGATGGCTTAGAATTCTTTACGTGGTTTTAGAATTTTTTAGAAGTGGGAAGCCTTCTAAATGTATAAACATTTTTTTCATCTTTTTGATTCCAAAATAGAAAGGAAACTTAAACTTTAGAGATTTCAAACCTATCAACTTGATAAATAGTTTGTATAAGATGATATTCAAGTTCTTTGCAAATCACTTCAGAGATGTGATTGATAGGGTTATAAGTAGAACTTAGTTTTTATTAACGATCGATATATCTTAGACTCAATAATGATTGCTAATGAGGTGATTGACTTTACAAAGAGAAAAGGGCTTTAGATGTTTCTTTTTAAAATAGATTTTCATAAAGCTTTTGATTCTATTTCATAGGAATATTTGGATAAAATAATGGAATATATGGGCTTTGAAGTTTTTTGGCTCAAAATGGATTTATAAATGCATCTCTATATCCCGCTTTTTAGTATTGATTAATGGCTCTCCATCATTAGAGTTTAGAGTTACATGTGGTCTAAGACAAGGTGATCCATTATCTCCGTTACTTTTTATTAGAGAATAATATAAATCATACATTTGGGCCTCACCTAATAGTTATTATGGGGCTGAGATAGTTCTTTGATATTGTATTAAAGTTTTGATAACCAAACGATCATGAATTCGAATCTCACCATCCTCATTTTCTCTTCTAATTAATATCTAATTAACAACACAAGGTAGTATGAGTCTGTGCAAGTTTCAAGCTTAAAGGACTTTCTCTTGAACGAGTGTGTTTGAGAATAATATAAATCATATATTGAGGCATTACCTTATATTATAGGAAGTACACTGCTAAATTATAGGATACAAATATAAGAAGTTATATTTACCTTTTATAACTTATAGCTCACATCATATGTAGGGTGTTACACTGTTAATATTTTACACAACCCTAATTGTATAAATAGAGAGGATGAATTATACAATTGTTAAGCCTCCAAACACTTCTTATATCTTAACTTTATATTATAGACTTCTTCTCCCTAATCTTGTTATACATTGATCTTAATCAAGATATACAACTACTAATGATCCTGCTTTTGATCCCTTTAAGACTGTTCTTGTTTTTAATATCCCTTTGTTGTTGTTGGACATACCATTTCTGTTATGTCAGCTTTCTACATTGTTTTGCCACCTGGTTCTTCTTCCTTTCCTCTTACATAAAGCCTTCATTTAGTGCAAACAACGTTAATGAATTCTTTAGTTGTACCAATGTTTTATTCCTCTCTTCATTCTATTGATCAAGCCCCTACTGCTGATGCTGATTTCAATTCCTCCTTATATGCTAATGTTTCTCATGGCAATACTATGGTTTCCTTATCTCTCACCCAATAAGTGATTTCTTTGAAATTTTCTCATACGAACTACTTATATTAAAGGATGCAGATGAAGCCTTATCTACTAAGTTAAAGGTTTTATTCTTTTATTGATGGTTTTTTCCCATGCACTCTTTCTAATATTATCTCACCAACCATGGCTATTCTAGTAACTAATCCAACATTTATGTCATGTAAACAATAAGACCATCTAATTATGAATGCTTTTTTTCCTCTTTATCTATTGAAATTTTAAACTTGGTTGTTGACTGTCAAACATCATATAATATATGGCAGACTCTTGAACAAGTTCTTGAATCTCCATCGAACTCACGAATTATGTAGCTCTACAAGTCCTTCCATGAACTAAGATAAGGAAATGATATTGTTAGTGCCTACTTACAGAAAGGCAAGTCTTTTTTTGATGAGCATGCTGCAGCTAGAAGACCAATTGTGTTAGAAGACTTCAATCTTTATGTGTTAAAGGGTTTATAAGGAGAATTTAAAGACTTGGTCACTAGCCTTTTAACCAAAGTTGAACCACTCAATTACATTAACTTGCATAGTTATTTTCTCACTCATGAATACCTTAATAAAAGTTCTCTTAAGCCTATTGTTGGCTGCTACACTACGACACCACTACTGCATATACCTCTCAGCTTTTCTTCAGCCATTTTTGTTTAATGTTAGCCACATCAATCTCATAGTCAGTTTATAGGATCCTATAACATCAATTTTAATTTTGGTTCTAGGGGTAGATTTTATGGTGGATGGAGGATCAAGACCGGTAACAATTACAACAATTATTAAAGGATCCATTGGAGGTTCCAGTTGGTCCAGTTACTAGACTTAGAGCTAAGAAGTTCAAAGAAGCTTGTAATGGACTTCTTCAAGATACATGGGCTAAGGTGGACTTCAATAGGATTTGTAATAATAAAGAGCAAGCCTTAATTAATCTGATTCATGTTTAAGAGGGGCTTGTTGGTGGATCCAAGACCATTACACAAGGATTGGGAGAAGAAGACTAGATTCGGATAGTTTGACCTTTCGTTACTCGTTTGGTCATAACTAAAGCTATAAATCAAATTTCGACATGATTCTAGTTGGGATGGAAACTAGCCTTCCATATGTTTCTAATGGTATGTGGAATATCTTCTAATTCATTAAGAAGAGAGAGAACCATCCGTTTTAAGTTGGGTTTTTGCTGCTGCTAGACAGAATGCAGAAACAACGATCTTGTCTTATTTAATTAGTTGGGCTATCAAACTTTATTTATTTTGATAGGAGACATTTTATTTGGGTCTTAGACTTATTTATTTTGTTTATTTTAATTAGTTTGGGTTAGTTTTAGCTTGAGTTGATTATTATTTAAATTGGGCTTATATGAGACTAGTTAGGGAAACTAGAGTTTTGGCTTGGAGTTTAAATACTCTTCAGTAATAATTTTAGGGTAGACTTTTGATGATATTTTTAGCATTGTAGCCGACTTTTTGGTTGCTCAATCTTGGTTCTTGATTGAACTTTCAACTCTTCAAAGAATTGATCATTCTTTGTTGTGAATTTATACTTCCTTTGCTTGTCTCCAGGTGTATGCATTGTGATCGAGTTGGTTTATAGTCTTGTTGCCTTGGAGCAAGTCTTTCATTGTGATAAGCTCATTTAAATCTCAATATACTTGGATTAGATTGATCTTGGGGTCCTGAATTTCATTAAATTCTGCTAGGGTTCGCGATCAGTTGGTATCAGAGCAGATCTAATCACAAGTTATATCCTTCAATTTGAGTCTTTATTGTTTCTTGTTTGATTCTTGATAGATTCGGCCACCTATAAAAAAATAAAAAAATTACAGATCTTCCTTCTTCTTGCTTTGTTGAATACTTAATCATAAGTTAGTGTTCTTTTGATGCTTCTTGATCAAAATCAGCATACATACCTAAGTTCTTGATTTGTTTTTATTCTTGCTGAAATATATATATATATATAAAAGAGGCTTTATCTTGAAATCTTGATTGTTGCCGCACAAAAAAAAAAAGAGAAAAAAAATCACTTTGTTTGAGTTTTGGCCGAATACTTGCTTGAAGAAACCTTGATCATTAGGCAATTGGTTAGTCTTGATTCGTGAATCTTTTAGTAGTATTGATTGTGTTTCTTGAAAACTTAGGTAGTTTAGTTGATTTCTTGAGTTTCTAAAATTTTCTTGAATTAAATCCTTAGTTCTTGATAATTCGTAATTATTTAGCTTGTTTCTGATTTTTTTTTTATTTCATGTCTTCAAATCATCATATTATTCGTACAAATTTGCATTGCTATTCATGAATTTGTCATCGAGTTTTGTTTTGTTAGTTTCATAATTTCATGCTTCTTGAGTCTATATTGCATTTATAAATTCACTGCGTAGTTGGTTGTTTTCTAAAATTGTTTCTAAATGATCTTAAGAACTAAAGAAAGGCAATTTTTATTGAAAAAAAAAAGGCGTGGTGAGCATATTAGAGTGAAAAGCCTATATTTTTGTGTGAAACACGAGTGTGCGAGGTATTATTTTTTTTATTGCTAACAATTTCGTATAGGTATAAAAAAAAAGAGATAATATCTTCGAGCAGTGTGTCACCAAAAAAGAAAGGAGTTCTAGAGATGGGCTATCTAAAATGCAAAAACAGATAGAGTTCATGTTTGGAGAGATGATGAGTAGGTTTGAAGATAAGTTTGAAAAATTGAAGACTAAGGTTGAAAGTGGGCTTGGGAAAAATGGTAGAGAAGCTAGGAAGAAGGAGAGTGTTGCCAAAAAATCTACAGAAGGAGCCGAAGATGATTTTAACCGTGGTAGTGAGTTCCGTACATATAGGAATGACTTTTATGAGGCTCGGCCAAGGATGAGTAGAATTCGACCAGATAGGGATTCTGGGCATAGGAGTGATTTTGATGATTTGGGTGATGTAGATCAAAATTTGGGTAGTATTAAGTTGAAAATTCTAGCATTTAAAGGAAAAACTGATCTAAAAGCTTACTTAGAGTGGGAGAGAAAGTTAGAGATAACTTTTGACATTCATAGGTACTCGAAAGAGAAGAAGGTTAAGTTAGCTGTAGTGGAGTTTACTAACTATGCCATGGTTTGGTGAGAGAGATTGGTGATAGAAAGAAGAAGGAATAGAGAAAGACCAGTTAGCACATAGGTGGAGTTAAAGATAATAATAAATAAGAGGTATGTCTAAACACTATTATCGAGAGTTGTTTAATTGTTTACAAATGATTACACAGGGTAATAAAAGTATGGAGGAGTATCATAAATAATCAGAGATGGCTATGATTAGGGCTAATGTTAATGAAGATGAGGAAGTGACTATGTCTAGGTTTTTGAATGGCTTAAATAGAGACATAGCTAATGTTGTGGAGTTGCAATCATTTGTTGATTTAGAGGAGTTAGTACATTTAGCCATTAAGGTTGAAGGACAGTTGAAAAGAAAGGGTAATACATGATCTAGAGCTTATACGAGGTCTTTTTCGGGTTGGAGAATGAATTATAAGAGAGAGGGTAGTGCACCAACAAAGCCATTGGTAACTTTCAAAAATGTCGAACCTACCTCTATGAAGAAGTAGGTTGTGCCTAATGATAAAAAAACTTAAAGGAAAAGTCCAACCGAAGTGTAATCATGATATAAAGTGTTTCAAGTGTTAGAGATTAGGAAACTATGCATTAGAGTGTGCAAATTAGCGAGTTATGATTTTAAGGGATGATAAAGAGATTGTGTCCACTAGTAAGGAGTCTGATTGTGATGACATGCCATCATTTGAGGATGCTAGTGATTTAGAGTATGCTATTGGTGATAAAGTTTTGGTGATTAGACGGTCGCTTAATGTTCAGACTAAGAAAGATGATATGGAGCAACAAAGAGAGAACATCTTCCATATTAGATGCCTAATCAATAATAAGGTATATAGTATGATAATTGATAGTGGTAGTTGTACTAATGTTGCTAGTGTTACTTTGGTTAAAAAGTTAGGATTGAATATCGTAAAGCATAAGAGGCTTTATCAACTTTAATGGTTGAATGAATGTGGTGTTGTTAGGGTAAATAGATAGGTGATGATTTCTTTTTTAATAGGCAAATATAAGGATGAAGTGTTATGTGATGTTGTGCCTATGCATGCTACTCATCTGTTACTAGGAAGGCCTTGTCAAATTGATAGAAAAGCCAAGCACGATGGGTTTAAGAACAGGTATTCATTGGAGAAGGATGGAAGGATTTATACACTTGCCCTACTCTCACCAAAGAAAGTTTATGGAGATCAAATTTAATTGAAGAAGAGTTATGAGAAAAAGCAACATGTTTCGGCCAAAGTGGAGGAACAAAAAGATTCGGCCAAAATGGAAAAATAAGTTGAACAACATAGTGAGGATGTGAGGAAAAGAGAAAAGAAAGTGAGCCATGAGCTGAAATAAAAAAGGGAACAAAGTTTTGGCCTTTAGGATATTAGAGGAGGGTCACGAACAAGATCAAAAAGATCAAAGGAAGGCTGAGAGTGGAGAGAAAGTGAGTAGAGAGAAAAGATGAGTGTGTAGAAAAAATAGGGAAACACTTTAATTTTTTTGCAAAATCTAATGATCTTAAACATGCATATCTTTCTTACTTGCCTATGATTTTACTTGTGTATAAGGAGGCATTCTTTAACATAGATGATTTAGATTTTTGTGTTCCTAATGTTGTTAAAGTTCTTTTGCAGGAATTTGAGGATGTCTTTTCAGATGACATTCCTAGTGGTTTGCCTAATTAGAGATATTGAGCATCAAATTGACTTTGTTCCAAGAGCATCTATACCAAATAGGCTGGCTTATAGGAGCAATCCTGAAGAGACTAAGGAGCTTCAAAGGCAAGTAGGGGAGTTGATGTCAAAAGGATACATTCAAGAGAGCATGAGTCCTTGTGCAATTCCCGTGCTTCTTGTTCCAAAAAAAGGACAAAACATGGCGAATGTGTGTAGATTGCTAAGCTATCAATAACATCACTGTAAAGTATCGACATCTCATTCCTAGATTAGATGATATATTGGATGAATTACATAGTTCTAAATTGTTTTTGAAAATTGATTTGAAAAGTGGTTATCATCAAATTAGGATGAAAGAAAGGGATGAATGAAAAAGTGCTATTAAAACTAAATATGGTTTGCATGAGTGGTTGGTTATGCCTTTTGGACTTAATAATGCACCTAGTACTTTTATGAGATTGATGAATCATGTGTTGCGTGCTTTTATTGGCAAGTTTGTAGTCATTTACTTTGATGATATCTTGATTTATAGTAAGGAGATTGATGAGTATAGGTCATTTAAGACAAGTTCTTGATGTGCTTAGAAAAGAGTCCTTGTATGCTAATTTGAAAAGGTGTGACTTTTGCATGGATATGATTGTTTTTCTTGGATATGTGGCAAGTGCAAAAGGTATAGAAATGGATGAGGCTAAGGTTAAGGCTATTCAAGAATGGCCTACACCAAAATCCATAATAGACGTTAGGAGTTTTTATGGTTTGGCTAGTTTTTATAGGAGATTTGTTAAAGATTTTAGTACGATAGCCTCTCCATTAACTGAAATTATTAAGAAAGCCGTGGGTTTCAAGTGGGGAGAAGAACAAAAAAATGCTTTTAGTTTGTTAAAATCAAAGTTGATTTCGACACCTTTACTATCTTTACCTGATTTTAATAAAGCTTTTGAGATTGAATGTGATGTTTCAGGAATAGGTATTGAAGTTGTTCAATTGCAAGACAAGCGACCCATTGCTTATTTTAGTGAGAAACTCAATGGTGCAACTCTTAACAATCCCACTTATGACAAAGAGTTGTATGCAGTAGTGAGGGCTTTGGAGACTTGGCAACATTATATGTGGCCCCGAGAGTTTGTCATATATACTGATCACCAATCGTTAAAACATTTGAAGGGTCAAGGTAAGTTAAGTAGGAGACATGCTAAGTGGGTTGAGTTTATTGAAACTTTTTCATATGTGATTAAATACAAGCAAGGTCAGGAAAATATGGTCGTCGATGCCTTGTCGCGAATGTATGTTCTTCTCAATACTCTTAATACTACATTGCTAGGATTTGAGTATATTAAAAAGTTGTATCTTGATGATCATGATTTCGGTGCTATATATGACACATGCAAGGTTTCGACTAAGGATAAATATTTTAGGCATGATGGATTTTTGTTTAAGGAAAATAAATTATGTGTGCCTAATTATTCTTTACGTGAATTGCTTGTGAGGGAAGCACATGTGGTAGGTTTAATGGGGCATTTTGAAATTACTAAAACTTTGAAGGTTTTGCATGAGCTCTTTTATTGGCCTAATATGAAAAGAGATATGCAAAGAATATGTGATAGGTGCATAACATGTAGACAAGCTAAGTCTAGGGTAATGCCTCATGGACTATACACACATTTGCTTGTTCTTAAGGAACCTTGGGTTGATATTTCTATGGATTTCATTTTGGGTTTACCTAGGTATAGGAAATGGAGAGATTCTATATTTGTTGTTGTGGATAGATTTTCTACGGTAACACATTTCATTGCTTGCTATAAAACCGATGATGCAACAAATATAGCTGACCTATTCTTTAGAGAGGTCATTCGACTACATGATCTTCCTAAGAGCATTGTATCCGATCGAGATGTTAAGTTTTTGAGTTACTTTTGGAAGGTTTTGTGGGGTAAGTTAGGAACTAAACTTTTATATTCTACTACTTGTCATCCACAAATAGATGGCCAAACTGAAGTTGTTAATCAAACTTTGATTCAATTGTTAAGGGTTATCATTCAAAAGAATCTTAAAAATTAGGAAGATTGTTTGCCATTCATTGAATTTGCATATAATCGTAGTATGCATTTTACTACTGATTATTCACCATTTGAGATTGTGTATGGTTTTAACCCTTTAACACCATTAGATTTGATTCCTTTACCTGTTGATAAAATGGTTAGTCTTGATGGTAATAAAAAAGCACAAGTGGTGAAAGATCTCCATGCAAAGATTCGACAACTAATAGAAAAGAAGAATGAACAATATGTAAACAAAGCCAATAGAGGATAAAAGTTGGTGAGATTTGAACCAGGTGATTTGGTTTGGGTGCATATGAGGAGGGAAAAGTTTCCTGAACAAAAAAGATCAAAGTTGATGCTTCGAGGAGATGGTCCTTATCAGATCATAAAAATGATTAATGATAATGCCTACAAAGTGGATCTACCAGGTGAGGATGGTGTTAGTGCTACATTCAATGTTTTTTATCTTTCTTTGTTTGATGTAGGTGATAATTCGAGATCGAATCCTTTTAAGAAAAGAGGGGATGATGCGATCCAACTATCAAAGGATCCATTGGAGGTTACAGTTGGTCCAGTTACTAGGCTTAGGGCTAAAAAGTTCAAAAAAGCTTTCAATGAACTTCTTCAAGATACATGGGCTAACGTGGACTTCAAGAGGATTTGTAATAATAAATAGCAAGCCTTAATTAATCTAATTCATGTTCAAGAGGGGTTTGTTGGTGGAACCAAGACCATTACACAAGGACTGGGAGAAGAAGAATAGATTCAGACAGTTTGACCTTTCGTTACTCTTTTGGTTATAACTGAAGCTACATATCGAATTTCAATGTGATTCTAGTTGGGATGGAAACTAGCCTTCCATACATTTCCAACGGTATATGGAACGCCTTCTAATTCATTAAGAAGAAAGAGAACCATCCGTTTTAAGTTAGGTTTTTGCTGTTGCTAGACAGAATGCAGAAACAACGATCTTATCTTATTTAATTAGTTGGGCTATCAAACTTTATTTATTTTGAGAGGAGACATTTTATTTAATTCTTATACTTGTTTATTTTGTTTATTTTAATTAGTTTGAGCTAGTTTTAGCTTGGGTTGATTATAATTTAAATTGAGCTTATGTGAGACCCATTAGGAAAACTAGGGTTTTGGCTTGGAATTTAAATACTCTTTAAGAATAATTTTAGGGTAGATTTTTGATGATATTTTCAGCATTGTAGCCAACTTTTTGGTTGCTTAATCTTGGTTCTTGATTGAACTTTTAACTCTTCAAAGAATTGATCATTCTTTGTTGTGAATTTATACTTCTTTTGCTCGTCTCCAGGTGTAGGTGTTGTGATCGAATTGATTTATAGTCTTGTTGTCTTGGAGCAAGTCTTCCATTGTGATAAGCTCATTCAAATCTCAATAAACTTGGATTAGATTGATCTTGGGGTCGTGAATTCCATTAAATTCCGCTAGGGTTCACATCAATTATTCTTGTGGCAATGGTGATACTTTTGTGGCAAATATATTCTCAAATAATATTTATTGTGAAATTCTTAGTCAAAGTGGAATGAGTTTTGAAAAGAGTTTCAAAATCTTATTCAAAAGGTTAAATTAAACCATTTATGACTATAATATTAAGAACTAAAATGATTTAATAAGCAGACATACTTCATGTTATAATATTTAAATTAGAACATTCATGATGAAGGAATAATAATTACATCGAGAAACTAGCCACTAAAAGGTTAAGTTAAATAATTTATGACTTTTCTAATAAGAAGAAACTAAATACTAGGAAATAAATACATAAGTCGTGGACATTGAATGAATAATTATAAATAATAAAAGTGTTTCAAAAGTTAACCTAAGGATGTTAACAGTTTAAGTATAAAACAATACAAAAACATGGGGGAATAAACCCAACATTACAAATCTTAGCCCTATCGAAGCTTGCAGTGAACCACAACTGCCAAGCTATAATTAAGCCAAGTCGAGCCATGTAAGAAGAGTTTCCAAGCTGTTTAGCCAAGCCTCTAGTTGAGTTGAGTCGTGCTACCAGGCGAGTTATTAAGCTGTCAGCTAGAAAATATTCCTGGAATGGTTCAACCCCAACAAACTGGCCTTGTTCGAAAATTAGATTTTTTGACTAGTTCAACCCATTTTTGACACAGTTAGAAAATAACTTTGATTCAAGTTAGAATGGGTAGCATGATAATTGATTTTCCTCCTTAAATCAATGGTCCAATAATCAACCTATAAAATGTGAGTTATGTTATGGATTGGGTCATTTTGCTCCACAATGTCTATAGTTGCAACATCACATAGTGAAAACAAATGCTAACTTAGCATTCAATAATACTCATAATGATACTCTAGCTACTTGGTTTTCTAATACGGGTGCTTATCGTTATGTGACACCTGACCTTTTGAATATGAACAATTTAGAACTGTATCTGGGCAATGATCAGCTACATATGAAAAATGGTAATGGACTTGCAATATCAAGTGCTTCTCACTCTACCATCCACACATGTAAACATATTTTTACCTTATTAAATGTCCTACATGTTCCCTATATTAAAAAGCCTTTATTATCTATTCAGAAATTCTGTCTTGAAAATAATATTTTTTAATTTTACTCGTTTGTGTTTTATGCTAAAAATATACTAAGGAAGTGCTTCTTTATGGTCGGAGCAAGGATGCTCTTTATGTTATCTTCGAGTCTTTTGCAACGTCTTTACCTCAGGCTTTATTATCTACAATTGACATGTTAAATTTCATTAAAATATTTTTCTTTTGAGACTTCTGAATAGATACAACCATCATCTTTACCATTAGCTAGTATATTTTTTCCATTTTTGACATAACTAGACCCTATAACTTTTATTTTGCCATATTCTCATACTCCACATCTACCAATCTCCAACTCCCTACATCATATTCAGTATGTTACAGTTCTAATATTTTATCTCTACATGTCACCTTTTTTTATTGATAATTGTTTAGGTATAGTTTCAGTCTCCTTTGGTGAAAATGTTTATCCTATTATTCTAGGCACTACACAATCTGTTTTAGTTTTAGACTACTCATTGAAGTCCACTGATGTTCTGGGCACTCCACTGTCTACTCCAGTTTCAGACCACTCATCATAATCCATTGTTGTTGTGTCACCACTTGGATTGAACTTGTTGGTTGATCATTCCAAGTTTTTGCTTCCACTAGTTTTCATCTGTAACAATCCTTTTCATGTTCATATATCATGGTAGTACCACATGGTTCTTTGCCCGAGACAATATAAAACAACACACTTTACTATCTCATCTCCTTCATGTTTGTCTTCTCTCCTTAACTATAAAGCCAATAAATATATCATTTAGCACCATGCCTTGCAAACTAAAATTCATGCTTTTCATTTCAATGGTATATGGTATCTAGTTATTCCTTATCCCTTCATGAATATTGTTGGGTATACAAAATTAAAAGGCAAGTTGATGGTGGTGTTGAGTGTTATAAAACTTGTCTGGTTGCTAAAGGTTTTACTCAGTAAGTTAGTATTAATTATTCAGAAACATTTAGTCATGTGGTTAAATCAACTATAGTTTGGTTAATCCTTATTATTATTGTTTCTTGAGGTTAGAAGATTAATCAACCAGATGTTTATAACGCCTTCTTGAATGAGATACTTTAATAAGAGGTTTATATAAAGCAACCACCTGACTTTACTCATCTTACTCCAGCATCTCATGTGTACCACCTGCATAAATTGTTATATGGTTTGAAATAAGTCACCAAGGCTTGGTATAATCGTTTGAATGACTATTTGTTATCCATTGGATCTTATGCCTCTAAAGTTGACATGTCTTTATTTATCTTTTTTGTGGCTTGTGATATTGACTACTAACTTGTGTATGTTGATGACATGTTGCTTACAAAAAGTAACTCGACTTTACTTATTAAATTGATTTTATTACTAAGCTAAAAGTTCAAACTTCAAGACCTTCACTTTGTCTATTATTTATTCGGCATTGAGGTTAAACCTGTATCTTTGGGACTTATGCTTACCCAATAGAAATATGCTTTTGATATTCTTCATATAGCAGGTATGTCTTCCTATAAGCATATTGATACTCTAGTATATGTTTCTTCTTCTAAGTTAGCAATGATATCTGGTAATTTGTATTTTGACTCAACACACTATAGAGAAAATTGTTGGTGTTCTTTAATATCTTACCTTCATAAGGTCTGATTTATGTTATATTATAAATAAAGTGTGTCAGTTTATGCATGCCCCCACTAAAGCTCATTAGGCTGCAGTCAAGCATATTCTATGTTATTTAAAGGCCATGGTTTTTTTTCTTATAGCCTACACATCACTTATAGTTTATCTCTATCCTTCCATGTTTTCACTAATGTTGATTGGTCTGGTAGTGTTAATAATCTAAAATCTATAGACGAGTATCTTGTGTTTCTTAGTACCAGCCTTATCTTGTGAAAATCATGGTAACAAAAGACTGTTGCTTGTTCTTCTACTGAAGCGTAATACAAGGCCGTAGCTGATGGTATTGCTAAAATCTTATGGATTCGCTCTCTGCTTTTATACCTTTGATTTTTTAGTGTTTCTACGACTACGTTATGATGTGATAACTTGGGTGCTACTTATCTATCAATCAATCCTATTTCCATGATCTCTATAAGCATATTGAGGTCAACTATCACTTTGTTTGTGATAGAGTTCCTAAGCAGGAGATTTAATTCGCTTCATTTCTTATAAGGATCAACTTGTTGATGTTTATACCAAACCTCTCTTTTCTATGAATTTTTTTTGTCCAAACTTCATGTAGAAGGTTAACCTTCGGTTTGAGGAGGTGTATTATAGGAAGTACACTGCTGAATTATAGAATACAAGTATAGGAAATTATATTTACTTTCTATAACGTATAGCTCAAATCATGTGTAAGGTGTTCTATTGTTAATATTGTATACAACCTTAATTATATAAACAGAGAGGATGATTAATACAATTGTTAAGCCTCCAAACACTTCTTATAATATTTTAACTCTCTTTAACTTGGTAGCTAAAGGCCTTTATATGTTAATTATTGGAGTTACAAAAGATGGTATGTTTTCAGGTATCAAAATTAGAAGCGATTTTCAGGTATGTCATTTGCAATCTATTGATGATACCTTGATATGTATTCATAATGAAACTAAAAGTCTACTAAATGTTATAAAGACTATAAGGTGGTTTAGTAATTATTCTAAGTTGATAATAAATTATCATAAAAGCTCCTTGATATAAATAAATGTTGATGAACTAGATCAAGAGATTAGAAATTGTTGCTGACTTTCTTTATTAGCTTGTCAAATCTCTTATACTATAACTTTGATTCATTGTTGGTTACAAACTTGGTCTTACCTTTAGGTGCCAATCGTAATAAAATTTCTACATGGAAACTAATTATTTCAAAATTTAGAATGGGACTTCAATCCTAGAAGGGTAAATTGCTCTCACTAACAGGTTGAGTTTGTTTGATAAAGAGTATAATGGCCTCTCTCCTTATCTATTATATGTCCTTGCTTCAAATGCTAAAGGGATTAGCAAAGCTTATTATGCCTATGAAGTGCAGGTTCCTCTAGTCAAGAAATTCGGATAAGCAAAAAGTTTATAAAATGACATGAAATATGGTGGTGAGAGAAGAAAAAAGAGGAGGGTTAGGAATAGGATTAATAACTGTAAAAAATAAATCCTTTCTATTTAAATGGCTTTGGTGATGCAACTATATTATTTATAGTTTTACTCATATTTACCTAGTATTTTGCCTATTGTTTTATATATAAAATGCCTTGATATTCTTTATTTTATATTTTGAAGTTACTTTTGGATGTAAGATTCAAAAAGAAGTAAATTGAAGATAATTGACAGATTTGATCTCCGACCAATGTTTTTTACAAAACTTGAGCTCCATAGGTCGAAACGAAGTGATTTTAGTGGCATTAGAAAGCTAACATCCATACCTTTCTATACATATATGGCAAGAAAAATAAAAAAAGAAAGAGTATGGAAATCGTAGCCTTCAAAGTCAAATCTCATATTCTGCTAGTGTTGATCTTTGGTCATTCCGACTTGAATATCTTGAGCTACAGAAGTTCATTTGATGCAAACTTAATTTTTTTGGATTCCTGACTCGAAGACCTATCAGCCTACCAAATGTCAGCAGAAAATGAGCTCATATAAAAGAGATATGATTTTTCTAAGATGGCATATAAATTCTATCAGCAGATAGGTTTTGTGAAGAAATAAGTCCAAATTACGTGCCAAAGCATCCAAACCGACATCCAAGTCTTTATTTCAGCAATTTAGCTCCTCTAAGTCAAAAGTCAAAGCTTAAAAATTTTATGCAAGGCTATTTTTTTTTTTAGGAAAATAGTTATTGACTACTTAAATGTAAATTGTCTACTTAGAAAATGACTAGTTTTTTAGAAAAGGGATTAGGGTTTCCTAGGATATAAAAAGAAAAAGAGAAAGGAAAGGGGGGTGGCCAACCAATTGAGAAAAAGCACACTTTCCTCTAAGAAACCCGAAACCATGCATTCTTTTTTCTTTTTGATTAGTTGTTCAATAGACATGCAAGGCTAAACTCTTTTTCTTGGTTGCAAGGATACGGAAACCTTCAGATTTCAAGAACTGTGAGATTTATTTTACCTTTTCTTTTTAGTTTATATGATGAATGAATTTGTTTGTTTTCTTATGCTTATTTCTTAGTATTGTTTATTTTAATTGTTAGAGCAGACTCTAAGTTATTATTGTGAGCAATCTATTGCTAAGTTTACTATCAAAACTGGAGTTATGGTATATAAACTTATGAAACAGCTGAGTTTAATAATTATGACGGATCTACGTTATTAATCTTAGGGGAAACATTCGAACAAATCAAGCATGAACTGTGGACAATTATGTTGTCCAGATTGATCAATTTATCTAGTTTTTAAGGCTGCCATTGAATTAAATTATTAGTGCGGATATTGTGGTTGTTTAATGGTTATGATTAGTTATATAATGGATATGTTAACTAATCAACGTAAGAAAAGATAAATATTCAGAGTATAAATTAACGTTTTGTTTACATGATCAGTTTTGATTTCTGTAGGTGAACATTTACTTACGACCAATGTTTGTTTTCTTAATAAATTTCAGTTTTCTTTGATTTAGTATTGATTGTTTCTTTCTGTTTGCTATAACATAACATAGATAACTTTACAATCCCTTCCAGTTGCATATCATATAGCATAAAATCTAAACTAAACCTTTCTCGTGGGATCGACCCCTTACTTGCTCTATATTATCCTGCTTATTTAAGTTATGGTAATTAATTTGTGCAACCGTGACATTACAATATTTTGTGATTAAGGTCAGGAAAAAAATAAGGCTGGGAAGATTTCATCAACAACAAGTATAAGCCACAAGTTTAAAATGGTATGCCTTTATTTTCAAAACAACTATATATTATTTTGTCAAGAATTTTCTCTACTATTAACTTTAGTGATCAATCTTCTTTTGTTTTGAAAGATAGCTTTAGATTTAAAGTAGAGATGAGTAATAGATTTTGGATTTGGGATTATATTTGGGTTGGTGACAAGTCCTTTTCTAACTTTATCCTTAGTTATATCAAATGTCAACTCAACAACTTAATATTATCAATAGTATAGGGTTTGGAGATGATGGTTGCTGGTATTGAATCTGAAATGGAATCAATGCATTAGAAACAATAGTACAAATCACCTTCATAAAAATGACATTAACCTTCACAAATATATATAAAAAAAAGGTATAAAAATATAGGCTTTAGATGGTAAAGGACACTACATAGTTAAGTTGTGTTTCATTATTCTTGATATACTTATTTACCTAGGTTTGAAGAAGACATATAATACAATCATTTGGAATGCGTTCTCCTTAAAAAAAATTGAGATACTATTATGATTATCAATGCATAACAAGTTATGCACTCGTTTATTTTTTGTAAAAAAAAAAAATATAATGATGCAGGAAAATATAAGTCCATTTTGTAATTCTAGGTTAGAAACTACAAATCAATTCTTTTTCTTTGTCTGGTATCTTGGAGTTTCTGGAATAAAATAGTTAGCTCCTGAGGCATTTCATGGCGCATACCTTATTCCTTGGATGATTTGTTTCAGCAATGGCAAGGATTGATTAATAGAAAGTTTTGAGAAAGGTGTGGCAATGATTCTTCCATGGAATAATTTGGCATACTAGGAACAAGTTCATATTTGGAGTTAATTATAATTCTAGATTTGAAAATGTTCTCCATCTACTCTTTTACAAGGCTGCATCTTGGATTTGTTTTTATAAATATAGTTTCATTTATATTGGTATGGATTTCTTAAGAAACAAAGAGTGTGTAGTGATATTGAGTAATTAGTGCCTATAACTTATAATGTTGCTTTTCCACTTTAATTATTGTCTTATCTTTTCTTTGTTTTGCTGAATCTCCATCTTCTAAATGACTAGCTTAATAAATTTACTTGGTAATCATTAAAAAAAGAAAACACACGGTATGTATTATAAAAAAATAATAATAAAATCTTAATTAGCTTAATATAAAATACCAGGATATTAATTTAATTTTAAGAAATATCTTCATGTTTCTACGTGCAATAATTCTAGAATTTAAAATCTTTTGGCTTACAAATGCTTTATCTCAATTAGTTTCCCGAAACAATCTTGAATATCTTTCTCCACACCACCAAATCTTTTTAGTTTCCTACAGTCTTGCTGTGATGTCTTTTCTAGGGTTTTTAAATTGAAGGACCTAGTTCACAATATTATCCCTAATCAATCTGGATAATCAATTACGTCCTTAACACTATTTAACACTTTCAGTGTCAGTCTTCCTCCAGAGTCTGCTACAAACAATTAACAAGATCATCAAATGTATGACGTGACATGCAAATTAGTGTTTTATTAAGTAAGGGAAATAGAGGAAAATGTACAATTAATTGTTTGATACAAGGATGGAATTGCATATTTTAGATTGTTTTCCCTTCAATTTGTAGACTTAATAAAACAAAGGCCGTGCTGCACGAGTTATTTGGCAGTTTTGTTTACTATTTGTAAGAGAGATGGGGTGGAAGGGCGACAATGGAAACATCAGGTTACTTTAAGGAAGAACTTGTTTGCTGCTCGAATTAATGAAGGGTATTAACTTTAGGGCAACTTTGCAACTAACCTTAAATTTTACGACTCAATAACACATTGTCATCTTTACCATTAAACTATTAGGTGAAAGCTTGATATATACACCTATCACACAGAAAATCTTATTAGGGTTAATCACTTGATGAACAAACTAACAACAGTGGCTGTCTTTTTATCCAGCTGGGGACCATAAACTTTGCAGTCTAGGGTGGGAATCAGAACAATGAAACTGTTTCTCGTGATGCCCACATAATTTTCTGCTTGTTCTCAGAGAGTAAGAGACATATCTCTCTCTCTTTTCCTACATGAAATTAAAAGAACCCTAAGACATCAATGGCAATAATTCACCACAGCCTTGTTACTGCTTCGTAAAATAAGGAACTATGTTTTCTCCGTAGGCTTATCTGCAATTGGGTTCGTATCCATTGAACTTTCAAGTTAATGGACACTTATCATTCTCAATGGCCTAGCTAAAACTTAAATGATGAGCTTGTTTTTAATTTTCTTGGTATCAGAAATGGGGTAGCTAGCCTTTTGCTTTATATATTAATTACTGGCTGTTGAGCTGTTCTTGAAAGCAGAAGAAGGCAAGTTTGATTTTAGGGTTATTATATATTTAGGGTTCATACTGTTAGGGTTTCTTGTTTCGATACGATAATGATATAAAGCAGTGCTCAGCTTTTGACTGGTGCAACAGAAGCAGTCCATTAGAGCTCAATAATTTCGGTGAAGGTGGCATTTTCTAGATTGTTAAGGTACGCAGCTGATCGGAACGAAGAGAAGTTGCAACTCTCTGGTGTCTATATAGTATCCATATGCATGCTGATGAGTTTGAGTTTTGATTTTTGGGAGTTAATTGTGCAAGAAGTATAATTAAGAGATCAGTAACATAAAATTAATTACACCAACATTTATTATATATCGATTCATCCTACCGATATTTTTTTCTACCAAACCCTAGAACTAAATTAGACTTTTAATTTGAGGCTGTTAATTTAGATAGTTAATGGCTGCTCAATTAACTAAACAGTCCTCCATTTTGGTTGCCCAAGGTGGGCATGCCCATGTTGCTGGTTTCTCTTCATTATCCAGGAATATCCATCAGTGTTACAAGATCACACACGTGCATAACAGGCAATCCATGTTGATTTAATTTTTAAGTCAAGCTAATTGAAATTAAACTTCTTGAGTACTTACTGTATAACTTCATCTTGGATCTGCTGTGCATATCTCTCTGCCGTGTGGTCCTTCATTGCTACTGGGTGTAGATGCTTTAAAGAACCTACATTGGTCCCTCCTCTAAGGGCAGATAGCTAGCTATGCACCACCTAATCCAGCCGATGAAATTTCCGTAGCATACACCACAACTTTTTAAGCCCCATGACTATGACTTATCTAATAGTAACTCTGATCATAACGTAGTTAATTAATAAAAATCACGTTGGATTTAAATCTAATAATGAATTATCGCTGGAGAATAATAACTCTTAAGCTTTATGTTGAAATGGTTACCTTTCCTTTTATGCATCGGGACGGTGGAGTTGTTTGACATGATGTCCCGGGTTTGATATGATGTCCTGGACGGTGGAGTTGTTTGATGTAATATTAATATTTTGATGGTAAAATAATTACAGGTTTAAATCTTAATATTTTAATTATTTCTTATTAAAAATAGATAAAAGAACATAAAATAATAGTAGAATTATATTAAATTCAAATCTAAAGAGTTTTTATTTTAAAAAATTGTATTAAAGAGTAATACATAAAGTCATTTTGAAATTTTATTGGATAATTTAAATTTTTTTATTGGCATGTTTCTTTAACAACTTAAGTTTTTTAAATAAAAGGTTACAGGATAAATACCATAAGATTACCGATGTGAAATTAAGTAGTGTCATTCAAATTTGTTTCCATTTGAATAAAAATATTCAACTCATCGTTAAATATATAACCCAAAATTGGAAATATATACTGATTTGTCAAAAAAAAAATGATAATAATATAGTAAATCAATGTAAAAAATAATGGTTCAATAGCGTGCTTTCTTTTTATTCAGCTAGGCATGCATTAAAAAGCTAGCTATTTGTAGTTGTGAATAAAGCATAAGCCCTCCTTTTCTATTTGGTGTTGGATGGTCCCCATGAAAATTAACTCATAATAAACTTTAATTAATTTTTTTTTACATATATGACTAATTAAGTCTAATAAAATTGCTATATTAAACTTAATCAAGGGGTTGGCCTCATGGTTAAGGAAGGTTTTTTTTTTTTAAATTTAAATTTTGAGGCTAAAATCTATAAAATATAATTAAATTCTTCTAAATACAACAGGTGGACAATGCGTTTTTAAGATAATTTGAAGAATAACTTAATCTTCAGTACTGATATGCAAAATAGTTCAAGAACATCCTAGCCATTCAACTAAAAAACATTTTGACACTACATGGACATCAAATGGCCACAAATGTGCCATACACACCTTTTTATCCCTAATATACATTCCATAAAGCATGGCTTGGTAAAATTCCAGCATCTTTGTAGTTCTTCCTCAAAATTGGGAGTTTATGCAAATAAGGTAGATATATATTCTTGACAAATTAATCGCAAAAAAAATAAATTTGATGCAAGTTTAATAGAACCTCCCCCACACAAGCTAGGTCGTTAAATTAAAGAAAGGACTCTCAAATGGTGCTGTGTTGTCTTCTCTGATTGCCCCTCCTCTTCCTCCCTAGCCAAGCTGAACAGATATATATGGAAGCCTACAGTTTCCTGCTTGATGTAAGTTAAACTCTCGTATATTCCTAAAATAGGCGATATATTCATGGTAAACTTTTCCAAATATATGTTTGTTATTTCCATATAATTCTTGCTCTCTTTTGCTTGATTTCATCTCCATATATGAGGGACAGTGATACTGTATAAATGTAAGATTTAGATTTCCATTGTCTCTCCATATTCAACTCAACCCTAGATTCAATTCAACTACTACTTCAGAGAATCCTTATACAAGATAGTTCTCAAGTTTTTATTGAATTTCAAATAACATACCCAAAAAAAGAAAAAAGAAAAAAGGTTTTCGATGCACTAAATTCTTCCCTGCAATTGCATATATAGTATTGTTAATGTCTGAGAAACATCTTTCATCTTTGTATTGATAAAGAAAAATATTTCTTCTTTATGGATTGTGAAAATAATTAGTTTTTCAGAATAACTGATTGTGTTAATGTACTACTGATTGATCAGACGTAGATGCTACCTTGCATAAGTACTACATACTCAATAATGTGATCGAGAATCAAGGTAAGATGATTTCAAATTCAAGAGATATGGATTTGCAAGGAAAACAAGCAGGCGGCGCCGGCGGCGGCAGTGAGGGCGACAAGATTTCCAAGGCATCACCATCCACTTCATCAAGACAATGGTCAGCATTTAGAAATCCAAGGATTGTTCGCGTCTCCCGGTCTTTTGGAGGAAAAGATAGGCATAGCAAGGTTTGCACAGTGAGGGGACTAAGGGACCGGCGAATTAGGCTTTCTGTACCCACAGCCATTCAGTTATATGATCTTCAAGATAGGCTTGGCCTTAGTCAGCCTAGCAAGGTAATAGATTGGTTGCTTGATGCCACTAAAAATGATATCGATAAGTTGCCTCCACTTCAGATGCCTCCAGGGTTTGGTCAATTCCACCAGCCAATGCTATTTTCTCATCAATCAAATATTGCATCTCCCTTCTTTGATCCCAATTCTACGTTTATCAAGGACGTAGGATTTCATTCATTAGGGATAAAGATCGGTACTAGTACTGCTGGTCTTGATGGTCAGGTGCAAAACAGTAGTACTACTATGCCAAAATCAAGCTATAGCAGGGATATAGAAGCTTCAATAAGAGCAAAAAGCAAGCAAGTTGACACTATTAATAAGAAAGGAAAGTGGATCAAAACAAATGAAGATGGAGAAATTGGAAGTTACAGTACTACTGGACAGGTCCCCGCTCAAAATTTCTTTCCTTTAGCCAATCATTCTTCCTTACCAAGCTTGCTATACAGTCCTACTGTGCCCTTCAACTCCAATCATTGGGATGCTTCAAATTTATCTCTTTCTACACAATTTGGAGGCCATGGATTTCTCTCCCAAACAGAAAATTCCTTGGACACCCCATCATCACTGCCTCTCTCTTCTGGCTCTCAATTATTTTTCTGCCCACCTCCACCAATGCCACCACTCTTTCCATCCTATCCTCCTTGTGTTACCACTCCCTCAGAGAATGAGTCCAGAGATATGAGCCATTTCCAATTATTGAGCTCAAGTTCGTCACAGCATATCTTACCGATTTCTCTGACAATGAGCTCAACAACAACACCTGTTTCCTTGAATCTAAATCCTGGTCTTCTTCGTTTGCAAAATAATAACGAAAGCAATCCTGATGAAGATAATACAGAATCATAAATATCACCCTGCATGGCTTGGTTTTTTCTTTACTTGGTTCAAGGATGGATGTTGAAGGCTGACTTTATAAACATGTACCTCAGTAGGTGGTCAAGTGATCAGAGTACAGTATGAGAGTTTAAAGCTCATCGAGCTATCACATTATTATGTTCTCTTGTGTTGCCCTCTAAACATCTTGGAGACACATGCAATCAAACGTTGTAAGATGCTACCTTGCAACATGAATTATTTCCTATATATCCGTACGCGGATTCAAGCTATATATGACGATACAAGTAAGACACTTCTATCTTTCTGTAGTTTTATATAAAAGTATTTATTTTGCAGACAGTACTTTTGTCCATATATTTATAAACTAAGTTCTTTTAAGTTTCTGCAAAAGTTATTATTACTTAAACGAAAACCAAGTATGATGCGCTTTGAGTTATTACAACCTTTGGATTTTACATATTTGAGTTGCAGAAACATTATAGCATAATGCTCCTGTATTTTCGCTCTTATGATCGATTTTTACATCTTTTCTCCAAGGCCTCTTTCCTTCAGCTAGACCCAATTTTGCATCATTTATCTTAGGGTGCGACGAGCTACCAATTGGAAGTGCATGGCTGAGTGTTTAGCCCTTATATTGATAGTTTGGAACATTGTTTTGGCTAAATAAGAAAATATGCCTTCACAATAAGGCATGGTCCAATGGCTAATTAAAGACTTAATCTGAGGCCCTGGGTTGGAGTGCAGCTCATGTTCAAATCATCACCCCACTTCCAAGTATCACACAAAAAGAGTCACGTCTTCTGATCCAGTAGCCAATGGCGAATATTTCTTTTTATTTTTTTGTCTCAATAATCAGCTAAAATAATTAGATTCAGTAAAAGAGGATTACTATTTTATTATTTGTACGAGCATAAATTGTGTTTGGAAAATAAATTATGTGTAAAACATTTTTGCTAAGAAAATGTACTTTTGTGATGTTTGGTCTAGTACTACATGTTGGGTTTTTTAAAATACATATATGTAGTAGAAACAATAAATTTAAAATTTTTTAGGGAGTTCAAGGACCTTGTTAAACAGATTTAGAGCTGTTTAGAATTTATACAAAGATTACCTGAAGATCAGATGTTCTTCTTAGTTTTGAATATTTGCTTCGAGGCTGGTTTGTCACAAATCACAAGTCGTTCAATTATCCATCCTCTAACAATAATCCACGAGAACCACCAGTGAGAAATCTCCTAAACCATTTTAGGAGAGAGAGATTGTTATACCTTAGAGTGCTAGCTTTTTTCTTTTGTATTTTAGGTGTTTCTATATTGTACTCTACCTAACATAACACCTATGAAAATAAGAGGCATAATATTCTATTTATAAGGAAACCTAAAACCCTATAAATGATAAAATATCAATTTGCCCCTTAAATAATATAACATATATTATTTTAGGTTATTTTTAAAAATTTATCCAATCAAGTCCTTGATTGTTTCTGAGTTTAGAATTGTAATATATCCTCTATATTAATTATATTTTAGTCCTCAATTTCTAAAATTTATTTACAATCAAGTCACACTTCATTAACTATCTCATTTTAATTTCTGATCAAATGTTCTTATATGTGTGACCCATTATGTTCCCTAATAAGTTGATCCAAATACAAATCACAATTCTAAATGAAATAGGATTAAATAAATTTAAAAAATTAATTTATTATCAATTCAACAATTGATTGATTATATTTGAAGATCAAGTACAATATCTAGCAACCTGTCATAATCCCCTAAATATTACGAAAGTCATAAGTAGTTTGACTGAACCTTTCAATGTTAGTTTCTTAGTGTAATTATTATTCATTTATCAACAATGTTTCAATTTAGACATTATAGCATGGAGTGTGTATACTATGTCAAATCATGTTTATTCTCAACACTATAGTCATTGATTATTTGAATAAGATTTGAAACTCTTTTCAAATGTCATTCTACCTTGCGCAAGGATTTATAATCAATACTATTTGAGAACAAATAAAATATTTTTCTTAATTCACCAAGGATAATGAATCCTCTCTTGATTATTTAAATACCTTCATATAGTTCATGTTATACCCAATATCTACCCATTTGTTACTCTTGATTAGAACAACATGTAGTAGGATCAAAACATAACACTCTATATATAAGATAACTTAGTGATCTCATGTTTAAAAATAATTTACATGACTGTCATATGAGCCTTTTTATAGAACAAAGGTGATCCCTCCATATAGAATTCTCGTGCGAGTCAATTCAGTGTACATATCATCTGACAAGCATCTACATATTAGTTCTAGGTATTCCTCATATCTTAGTTTATAAAAACAATTATTTTCTTTCATAAAAGAAAGAACATAATATGTATCAATCTCAATAACTCTAATTAATGTCCAGTTTTAATATAGCATTAACCAGGAACATTTAAGAACAATACTTTGATGCAATAAAAATCTCATAATTATAACAACTTTATAATTTTCTTTGCAAAGCATTTTTGTCCCATGAACTTTATCATTACTCTAAATTCATTAATCAAATAGTTGATGAATATTAAAGATAAATAAGTCTATATATATATATATATATATATATATATATAAACAAAGTTAATGTCATGTGTAATCAACTGATTGACTTCAAGGTATATACACTAACACAACCTATATATATAAAAAAAATGTTTGTTATAATGAAAAGGAACTCTTGTTTTTATGATAAAATTTATTGTCTTTCCATGTAAGATTTTTTTTGTATAATATAGAAATATATGTAACATGAATTGTACCCCGAAAACATATATTAAACATGCTTTAAAATTTTGCTTAATAAAATGTTTTCTTCTTTTGTGAATAAAAATTTCAAAGTGCATAAATATTTTTTTTTTGTGAAATAATTTATTTTTAATCTATTTTTTAAGTGAGTATAAGGAATGAGAAAGTAAACAAATCAAAAAATAATTTATATTTTAATTAGAGAGAGTGAAATGGTTATGTTTGAAAGATACTATTTGAAATTAAGCTTTTTAATGCATGTAATTTTATAATATATTATCAAAGTATATATAATTAAATGATTATGAGTTTGAACTTTATTATTTTTTTATTTAATTAAATAAAAAATATGTTTAAATTAGAGATTTATCTATGAAAAATTGGAGCTTAAAAAACTTTTATTTAAAAAAGTATATTAGAAATAATATAAAACCAAAACCTCACTTAACCAATTTAAGGTTAACTTGGTGAGGCAGTTATACCCCTCACCGTATCCGATCAACTGATCCCGTGGTTTGAGTTCATAAATTAAGAATTAGTTTTCTAATGCAACAACAATCCGAACCCACTTAAGCTAAAGGCCACTTAATAAAATGCTTTAAAAATAATTAAGATATATTTGTTAATTATACTTTATAAAATAAAAATTATCCTCACTTGACAAAAGATTTAAGTACGAAATAAAAATTATTCAAGGTCCCATTTTCCAAACATACATGAAAGAATATAAAAAAATAAATTTTATTTATAGTTTTATCCAAATCTCACGTTAACCTTAAAACCACTCCATGTAGATCTAGTAGACGAGAAACAGTGCCTCTAAATGTTCTCTTGCACGGAACCCTTGAGGAAAAGGCTACAACAAAAGAGGTGCCCTACATTTTATTCAATCACTTCTTTTCAGAAACGCAGCAGCTCTTTTTGTCAGTACAAATATTAATTTTGAGCAAAAAGCCAGCTGCCCAGAATGCGTTTCCTTACGATCACCAGGCCACATTGTACAGCTCAGGCATGCATGGAAGCATCGACAACAAGAAAAAGAATAGTAGAATCTGCAATTCTTCGGATTTTGAAAAGGAAACGGATAATAAACCTGTCGCTGGATCCAAGAAAACATTAAAGGACATGCAATTATGCAGGATAGGTGGTCCTCTTGTGTAGATCGATATAAAGACAAACTTTTGGCATGAAGCTACACTGAGAGATTAATTAGTCTGATGAGCGCGTGGGGGGGCTATCAATATTGTAGCATGCATCCGGGTCTAGATCTCGCTCGCGCTGCAGGCGTGCTTGTAGATCGATTGTTACTGCTGAGATTTATTACAGTAGAATTTTCCTATCTGCTGTCTCTAATCACTCAGAAGATCAAAGGGCATAAAAGACATCAGCTCTTCAGAATAAAAAACCTTCTTCACGAGAAATGTGAATTGTGATTGTTAGCATGTTTTCTTAGGTTAGCAGCTACTAGTTTATTGCTTTCCTGGAGGGTTTTACCAAAAAAAACAATTAATGTAAAAAAAATATTGCTTTCCTGGAGGGTTTAACTAGATTATTTGTTTAGCCTGAATTTTAAATTAAATCGCATGAAAATTACCCCGATGTCGCCTTGTCGGCTGGGCAAGTCCAAAGGAAAAAAAAAAAACAAGTCAAGTTAACACTAGTCAAACTATTAAACTCGCGACCCAGGTTATAAACTCCGTTAGGTCGAATTAACTTTTTATTTAACTATATTACAAAAAAATACAAAAACTGATTCACTTTCAACTCAATATTAAATGATAATGTTAAATAAAAATTGTGTATTAAAAAATGAAATTGAAAAAAAAAAGAGTTCAAAAAATCCAAAGAAAATAAAAACCTCATATTAAAGGATGTAATTTAAAAAAATTATAAAAATTTTATTATATAATAAAAAATATAATAACTAATTTACCATTAACTCAATACTGAATGATAAAATTAAATAAAAATCTTATATTAAATGATAGAATTGAAAAAAAAAAACCTAAAAGATAGGTCATGTTCATGGTCCTGAGAGAGGCCCATGAGCCTAGGCTAGTTTTTTTTTTTCTAATTATAAAGAGTGGATGATGGGTCATCCACTCATTGTTTTTTTAATTTTGAAAAAAAAATTATCTGCAATTTGTCCCTTGAAAATAAATTTTGCATCCCCCCACCTTCCATTTCAAACTCGTGACCTCGTATATACCTGGTGCATTAACCAACTTAACTATGACACAAACTTATTATAAAAAAATTAAAGAAATGTATTAACCTAGTTCACTATTGATATAAACAATTAAAATTACCATACATCTTTTAGTTGTATTGATAATATATATTTTATTGTTATATATAAAGGTATGTATGTTTATTGATGTTATATTTATTCAAATCTCAATTGGATACTAATATTTAAGCTATTTAAGAATCAAAGAGATCTAATGACTCAATAAATATCCTAAAATTAAACCTACTTGATAAAATCATAATATGAATAAAAAATAAAA
>Ga0325414_1000645_pt1 | contig 29773 bp, 27 predicted proteins | sample PopdelMetagenome_8_FD_206183 | JGI IMG/M metagenome (GOLD analysis project Ga0325414, IMG submission 206183) | Populus deltoides microbial communities from Bellville, Georgia, United States - Leaf-PdKOR-R3 | ecosystem: Host-associated > Plants > Phyllosphere > Phylloplane/Leaf | place: USA... | reverse complement strand
ATGTAGCGTAAGCCCACAAATCTAGTTTACATTATTTTTATTTTTATTTATTTATTTCTTGAGGATTTTTTTGCAATGGTGGATTGGTTAAACAATAAAGTTATACTTTTAAGTTGAATTATTTTTTAAATTTAATATAAACTTTGAAATTGTACTTATTTTAATTCGTATGAAAACAACTTACACACATATTTATAATAATTTTTAACAAGAAAAACATTTATAATTATGTATATGTTTGTCACATCTTGCATAAAGCAAGTTGGTGGTAGAATCACTCCTCCGAAAGATAGGTTCATGAAAAAATAGAGTTGCCACTCTTTATTTTTAAGTAAGGAAGACAATTGAATCCAATCCCAATAGATACAGACTAAACCAACCCCCCTTACACACACACACACACACACACACACACACACACACACACACACACACACACATATATATATATATATATATATATATATATATATATATTTGGTTTCTATGTAGTCATAGACACAATTCACTATTTATTACAATAGTGAAGTGACATTTATGGCCTTCCTAAAAAACAATTGTTTGTCTTAGAATCAGGGGTATTTTTATCTTTTCTCATGACTCATTAGTTATTATAGGTTTTTTAGTTTATTTTTGTCTTTTTCATATTTTAATGAAAATTAAAATAACTAAAAAACTCCCAGGAACAAAAAAAAAAACACTTTCGGGCAGTGGTATTTAAGTCTTTTTCTTTTTTATACATAATAAAATTACAAATATGCCTTTGGATCCAAGAAATTTAAGTCATTGGAATTAGGGGTATTAGGATCTTTTAGCCTTAATTATTTTGTTAATTGTTGGTTTGATCAAGGGTAATAATGTAATTTAACATTTAATTAATATTTTTTATTTTGGAAAGCTAGTGGTGCATATTGTGCACTTTGAGTGATGCGCGCGCGTGCGTCTATATATATATATATATATATATATATATATATATAGTGATTTCTATATAGTCATAGACACAATTCACAATTCACTATAATAGTGAAGTGATGTTTATAACCTTTTAAAAAATATTGCTTACCTTGGAATTAGGGGTATTTTTATCTTTCCTCATGATGCATTAATCATTATAGGTTTTTTAGGGTATTTTTTTTCCATATTTTAATGAAAATTAAAATAACTAAAAAAATCCTAGGGACAAAAAAAAAAAAAACACTTTCGGGCAATGGTATTTAAGTCCTTTTCTTTTTTATACATAATAAAATTACAAATATGCCTTTCGATCCAAGAAATTTAAGCTATTGGAATTAGGGGTATTAAGGTCTTTTAGCCTTAATTATTTTGTTAATTGTTGGTTTGATCGAGGGTAATAATGTAATTTAGCATTTAATTAATATTTTTTTTAATTTGAAAAGCTAGTGGTGCGTGTTGTGCACTATGGGTGATGTGTGTAGCAGATCCCAGTAGTGGAAAATATGTTTTCATTGTCTCCTTTTTCTTTGTAAGTGGCGTGTGTCATTATATGATGATCGGTTTATCACTGGTGACTCTTTCTTTCTTTTTTCCCTTCATTTCTCTCCCTTACACCAAGAAATGCATTATGGTCTCAATTCTCCGAGACTTCGGTTCCTTGTGCACCGCCCTCCTCTTGCTCCCACCCCCGTACGTCCGAGCCCTGAGATCCTAGGAATGATGCATGATCGCATCCCAGCCTCTGCGACGCCTTGCTCCTGGAGGGGCTCAGGGGGACGAATCAGAGCGATGAGGCTGAATCTCAGTGGTAATCCCTTGAAAAAAAGAGAATTGAATGATAGTAATAGTGCTACTGATAGCAATAGTGCCATACAGCCTACCACCCTAATCGGGTGGTAAATTCTGTCGGGTTGTTTGGGAATGCATCCCCTATCGATTCTTTAGACCTTCAGAATTTGAAGCTACAGGTGTCAGAAAAGTTACCATAAGGATAACTGGCTTGTGGCAGCCAAACGTTCATAGCGACGTTGCTTTTTGATCCTTCGATGTCAGCTCTTCCTATCATTGTGAAGCAGAATTCACCAAGTGTTGGATTGTTCACCCATCAATAGGGAACATGAGCTCGGTTTAAACTGTCGTGAGATAGGTTAGTTTTACCCTACTGATGACAGTGTCACAATAGTAATTCAACCTAGTACGAGAGGAACCATTGATTCGCACAATTGGTCATTGTGCTTGGTTGAAAAGCCAATAGTGCGAAGCTACCATGCGTTGGATTATGACTGAACACTTCTAAGTCAGAATCCGGGCTAGATGCAACGCGTGCACCCACCATTTGATTACCGACTTGCAGTAGGGGCCAATCAGGCGGAAAATTCCATCCAAGGTACGTGTTGTTGGCCAAGCCCTCGCAGTGAAAGAGCCGCGCGTGCCACCTTGAAGTATAATTCCAACCGAGCGGTGGGTAGAATCCTTTACAGACGACTTAAATCCATGACACGTCTATGAGTTGGGTTGTTTAGGAATGCATCCCAAGTCGGGCGGTAAATTCCATCTAAGGCTAAATACGGGCAAGAGATTGATAGCAAACAAGTATCGCGAGAGAAAGATGAAAAGGACTTTGAAAAGAGAGTTAAAGAGTGCTTGAAATTGTTGGGAGGGAAGTGGATGAGGGCCGGCGATGCCCTCGGTCGGATGTGGAATGCTTATGGCCGGTCCGCCGATCGGCTTTGGGCGTGGACCGATGCATATCACAGTGGCGGCCCAAGCCCGGGCCTTTAAAATGCCCGCAGAGACACCGTCATCATGATCGTAGACTGTAGTGCGCGTCGTCACGGCGTGTCTTGGCACATACACTTTCTAGACATCGACCTGTGGGCTCCTTATTCATCTCGTCTTGAAACACGAACCAATGAGTTTGACATGTGTACGAGTAAACCTGTAAGGCGTAAGGAAGTTGACTGGTGGGTTGCACCGCCGCCCGACCTTAATCTTCTAAGAAAGGTTCGAGTGAGAGCATGCCTGTTGAGACCCGAAAGATGGTGCATTATGCTAGAGCGGGGCGAAGCCAGAGGAAACTTTGGAGGAGGCCCGCAACGATACTGACGTGCAAATCGTTCGTCTGACTTGGGTATAGAGGCGAAAGACTAATCGAACCGTCTAGTAGCTGGTTCCCTTCGAAGTTTCCCTCAAGATAGCTAGAGCTCGATGCGAGTTCTATTGGGTAAAGCCAATGATTAGAGGCATTGGGGGCGCAACACCCTCGACCTATTCTCAAACTTTAAATAGGTAGGACGATACGACTGCTTCATTAAGTCGCGCCACAGAATCGAGAGCTCCAAGTGGGTCATATTTGGTAAACAGAACTGGCGATACGGGATGAACTGGAAGCCGGGTTACAGTGCCCAATTGTGCGCTAACCTAGAACCTACAAAGAGTGTTGGTAGATTAAGATAGTAGGACGGTGATCATGGAAGTCAAAATCCACTAAGGAGTGTGTAATAACTCACATGCTGAATCAACCAGCCCTGAAAATGAATTGCGCTGAAGTACGCGACCTATGCCCGGCCATTGGGGCAAATGTCAGGCCTTGTTACAACTTACCGGAAGGTCAAAGAAGTTGGTGACCTGATGATAGGGGAGCCGGCGACCGAAGCCCCGGTGAACGACGGTCGTAACAATAACGGTCCTAAGGCAGCGAAATTCCTTGTCGGGTAACTACAGGGCTCCAACGATGCTTCTGTACAGAGATGGATTATGAAATGGAGCTTTCTCTAAATGATAAGGTTCAGTGGACTTCTCGCGATGTCGTCGGTGGCGAACCGCTTACATCGCCACGATATGAACACTTTACCAGACCATTCAATCGGTAGGAGCGACGGGCAGTGTGTATAAATGGTAGGGACATAGTTAATGCGAGCTAATTACTCACGGTTACTAGGAATTCCTCGTTGAAGACCAACAATTGCAATGATCTATCCTTATCACGATGAATTTTTAAAGATTACTCGGGCGTGTCGGTCAAGGCTATAAACTCGTTGAATATATTAGTGTAGCGCGCGTGCGGCCTAGAACATCTAAGGGCATCACAAACCTGTTATTGCCTCAAACTTCCTTGGCCTGGAAGGTCATAGTCCCTCTAAGAAGCTGGTCACAGAGGGTCACCTCCACATAGCTAGTTAGTAGGCTGAGGTCTCGTTCGTTAACGAAATTAACCAGACAAATCGCTCCACCAACTAAGAATGACCATGCACCACCACTCATAGAATCAAGAAATAGCTCTCAGTTGCTCTCCTTCCACCCGAAGCTGTTTCCTCCCGTGTTCATGGTTGTCCACTGCACCTGATACCAAAGTTGTCTCCTGTAACCCGTTTCTTTCAACTCGTTTCCTTTCTTTCTCGCTTGTTACGCAAATGGAAAAAAGCGAAGAGAAACCTGCAGCATCTATCAAGTGTCAACAGGACCCATTGCATGCTCTTATTCCATCTCACACAACCCAAGGTGGTTTGCTGGTTCTTGGACTCAAGTCGGCTCTTGGTACGCTTGATGGTTCTATTTCCCACATACTAAGCGCAGATCCACCCCTTTCCCCTGCTGTCATCACATCCAGCGACGCAGGTATAAGCACTGCTAGAGAGGCAGATGGGTCTCCGATGGATAATACAAATGCATCTCTAGATGGGTTCCTTGTAGAAGACTGTTAAGATGGAGACGATCTTGAAGAAGAGCAGCTAGTTTTCTCTTGCTCTGAGGAAGAATATGAAAGGTCTCCACCATCTTCTTCGGCTCTGGTCATTTCAGAGTTACCACCTTCTCCATCTCCGGCCACCCCTGTATCACCTGCAAAGCCTAGCGGTGTTGAGTCTAACCCGTCAAATATTGAAGCAACAGGTAAACCTCATCCTCCTTCCTCAATAAATGGTAGATGGCGAGACCTGTTCTCCTCTAACCGAAACACATCTATTTGCTCTAAGCTCATGCATTTCTCAGACTATAATGCTATTCTGTCATGTCCCTTCTTAGAAGAAGACTTAGATCATTCTAGTGATGATTGGAAACTCTGTGTTATGGGATATGTGTCTGGCAAATTTTCTGGGTACAGGGCACTTAATAATATTATTGGGAACACCTGGAAGTGTCCAGCCTCACTCACCATACATGAATCGGGCTGGTTAATATACAGATTTGAAAATGAAGAGGATAAGCTCTTTGTCTTGTGTGGTGGTCCCTATTTAGTTTATGGCCGTCCGTTAATCGTGCACCAAATGACAGAATATTTTGATTATTCTTGCTCTGTAATGACTCATGTTCCCGTTTGGGTGAAGTTCCCAAACTTGCCTCTAAAATGTTGGACATCGAGATGCTTATCTAAGCTTGCAAGTGTCCTGAGGAAGCCAATACAATGTGATAAACTAACATCCACAAAGGAGAGGCTGTCATATGCCCGTGTCTTGGTGGAAGTGGATTTACTTGAGGACCTTCGGTCTTTCATTGATGTAGTGCTGCTTAATGGAAACCCTCTCTATCAAAAGGTCATATATGAGACATTGCTAAAATTCTGTAAAAACTGCAAAGTGCTTGGGCACTCAACCGGAGCATGATCCAAAAATCAGGTTGATCCTAGACTAGTAGAGAAGAAAGGAACAGCAAAGGAGGCTGCCATGTCCAAAGGCAGTGTTTTCTCTAGACTCAGCCCCCCTGTTGATGCTCTCACAGACCCTCCACCTAACCCTCCTGTTGATGCTCCCACAGAACCTCAACCCCACCCTTCTGTTGTAGTTCCCATAGACCCTCAGGTTTCCAAAAATGCTTAGGAGGAGCAGCAATGTGACCAAGCTACAACATAAATAAGCTCAGAAGGTTGGGAAATTGTTAAGAGGAAGAAAAATGATACTAAGCAACATTCTTCTCCATCGAAGGGTTTACCTGCAAAAACTAGTTATGCCCCCATGCAGCCTATATCTGCCAAAGGGAAGGAAGTTGCAACTACAGATGATGTTAATGGCAACAAAAAAAGACACAAAGCTGTAGTGGGTATGCTCACCAGGATTTCAGTGCAAAGAAACTCAAATAGATCATCCGACAGTGGTGGGGCATCTCCCACCATTCCTCATCCATGAATATCCTTTGCTGGAATGTGAGAGGACTCAACAGTCCTTTCAAACAGCATGAGGTTGCTGGCCTCATGAAGAGTAAAAAGTTTGATGTTTGTGGTCTCCTAGAGACTAAGTTGTCTTCTTCCAAGGTTGCCTTCATGCAGAAATTTTGGCTGAAGAATTGGAAGTTTGTAAGTAATGCTGAGATTGCCAATACTGCGAGAATTGTTTTATTATGGAATCCTTCCACTATCAGTATTGAGGTTATTAATTTATCTGCCCAAGGTATTCATGTAGTCATTAATAATATGGTGACTTAATATTGTTTTACTGCCATGTTTGCCTATGGTTATAACACTATTTCAGCTAGGAGAGCTCTCTGGAAAGATCTAAAGAGGTGGTGTCCTTCCTCACCATGGATTGTTCTTGGTGACTTTAACTCTATTTTATCTCAGGATGACAAACATAATGGTGAACATGTCTCTAACTATGAAGTCTCTGATTTTAGGGAATGCTGTGCTGACCTTGGGCTTGCTGATTTGAATGCTACTGGTTGTCACTTCACCTGGTCTAATGGCAGTGTGTGGAGCAAGATTGATAGAGTTATGGTGAATCCCTTATGGTCCAGCTCACAGAAGTAGACTCATGTTCATTTCTGCACTCCTGGAGCTTTCTCATATCATTCTTCAGCTTCAATCAAGATAGGGTTGAGACCTCTGCTAGGCAAGCGGAACTTTAAATTCTTATGTGGGCAGCTCATCCTAACTTTATGGAGCTGATTACTAACAACTGGGAAACTGAGGTGTCTGGATCCCGAATGTATATTCTTTGTAAAAGGCTCAAGTTTTTGAAGAAACATCTAGGGGAGCTTAATAAACTTCACTACAGTCATATCTCGAAAAGGGTGGCTAGAGCTGAAGCAGATTTGGATCGCCATCAAACTTTCTTACAGATGGATAGAGATAACAACCAACTCTTGACACAAGATAAGCTGCTTAGATTGACTCTCATTAATCTTAAGTTTATAGAGAAGATGTTCTTCAGTTAGAAACTCAAAAATACTTTCTTTAAGGAAAGTGATAAGGGCACTCATTTCTTCCATTCTTTAATGAATCATACTCACAGGAGAAACTACATTTCAACTATTCAACATCCTGATGGTATGCTCACTACATCGATATCATAAGTTGGAGAAGAATTTGTCAGATACTATCAGGAGCTTCTTGGAACCTCGAAACATACTACTTTCATTGATGTAGAGGTGGCTCTTAGTGGTCCCTGTATTGATGCAGGATCCCATTCTTTTCTTCTAGCTTCGGTGTCTAATGATTCAATTAAGAAAGCCCTTTTCAGTAATAGTAATGACAAGGCCCCTGGCCCTAGTGGTTACTCGTCCTATTTTTTCAAAACAGCTTGGGACGTGGTTGGCAATGACTTCTGTGCAGCTATACGTGATTTTTTTTTGTCTCTGGCCGACTCTTGAAGCAAGTAAATCACTCAGTAATAGCTCTTGTGCCCAAGTCTGATAATGTCACCTTTGCTGCTGACTTCAGGCCAATATCCTGTTGCAATGTTATTTATAAAGTTATCTCTAAGATCCTGGCAGGTAGAATGGCTAATGTTCTTCATGAGATAATTAATCCTACTAAAAATGCATTTCTTGGAGGTAGAAATATGGCAGACAACATCAACCTCATGCAGGAGCTCCTTAGGCATTATGGCAGGAAAAAAGCCTCACCACGATGTATCATTAAAATTGATTTCAGGAAGGCATTTGATTCTGTCCAGTGGCCTTTTCTTAAGCAACCGATGAAACTATTTAGGTTCCTAGATCATTTTGTCCATCTTGTTATGATGTGTGTTGAAACAACATCCTTCTCAGTGGCAGTTAATGGTGACTTGTTTGGGTTTTTTGCTGGTAAATGTGGTGTTCGGCAAGGAGATCCATTATCTCTCTATCTTTTTATCATGTGCATGGAATATTTTTCTCGGCTGCTTAATATGGCTACCCAAAAGGCTGAGTTCCATTTTCACCCGAAGTGTCAGTCCTTGGGTATAAGCCATTTAGCTTTTGCTGATGATATACTTTTGCTATGTCGTTGTGATACACCCTATGTTGACATTCTGCTCCAGCAACTATTTATTTTTGGGAGGATGACTGGATTAACCATTAATGCAACTAAATCTTTTATTTTCTTTGGTGGTGTTGGGGAAGACACCAAGTGTGCAATGCTGCTTCACACAGGTTTTGCAGAAAGAAGTTTTCCATTTAAATATCTGGGTGTTCCGCTAAGTCCCCATCGGTTGCTAGCTAGTCAATACCACCCTCTACTACATAAGTTGGAGTCATGTATCTGTCCTATGCTGGAAGACTTGTGTTAATTAAATTAGTTTTGCATGGTATGATTCAAATGTGGCTCAATATTTTTCCTATGCCAAGTCTTGTTGTCAGTAAAATCACTTCTTTATGCCGAAATTTCTTATGGAGTGGTAACCCGCAAAGCAACAAGTCTGCACTTGTGGCTTGGAAACAGGTATGCCTTCCGCTGAATGAAAGAGGGTTAGGTATTCTTGACATTGCAGCCAGAAACAAATGCTTTTTGGCAAGGCAACTCTGGAATATTCATCTTAAATCTGACTCCCTCTGGATCCGTTGGGTCCATCATTTTTATCTCACTCACGGTACAATCTGGAGTTCCAGGGCTCATAAAATTTCATCTCCTCTCTGGAAAGCCATCCTGCTGTTGAAAGATCAGTTGCTCAATGACTGTGGAGGAAATGCTGAAGTTGTTAACACGTTACAAATGTGGCACAATGATGAGAGAAAATTTATTGCTAATGCACATGAACACTTCAGATTCAAAGGACCAACTGTTCACTAGGAAAAAGTGGTATGAGAGCTTTGGTCACTACCTAGGCAGAAATTCATCCTATGGTTAGCTGTGCTTGGAAAGCTGAAAACAAAGGATAGATTGCATTACATCTCTCTAGACACCGAATGTTCTTTCTACAGGCAAGAAAAGGAGACTCATGGTCACCTTTTATTTGCTTGTGCCTGGACCTCCACGTTATGGGGGAAGGTTAAATACTGGTTAAGGCTTACCAGGAATATGACAAGTCTGACTAGTGCTATTCGAGCTATGAATAACAACAAGAAAGGGCTGCAGTCGAGAATGAAAAGAGTTGGCCTTGCTCTGGTTGTGTATATAATATGGGAAGAAAGGAACCGAAGAGTCTTTGAGAATGCAGAAAAATCTATTGATGTTTTATTTCAAAAATTTCAGATCCTATTCTATACTGTCTTGTATTTTCATGACAACAATCACTTGGCATACAATGTTGCAGACTGAAGCTTCGGGCAGTATAGTTTTGGTTTCTGCTGGTTTGGTTTTTTACACTTCATCAGCTAGTCTGGAGGTTTTTACTTTGTATATAATTTTGTGTATTGGTTAAACTAGACACCTCTCTATGGATTAGGTTTCTAAAATAACCAATGCTGTTGTTGGTCTCTCATAGCCCTACGTGGATGGTAGATTTCGTCATCTGCTGTTTTTTGTTGATATTGCTGGTTTACTGTTTCTTCTTGTTCTATACTGGTTTACTGGTTTGCTGGCTTAGTTTTCGTCGTCTGCTGCAAGTGATAGTATGAAGCTACCCTGAAGCTTGGTGGAAGATGGCCTTTTAGCCCACTTGGTTTGGAATGGTTCTAGTTGTATAGTTTGGTTATTTGCATGGCATGCATGGTTTTTGCATAGTTTCTACGTGATATTTAATGAAGTTTTGGAGCTCTCTTGGCTGGTAGTGTGCACTTTTGCTTGGATTTTTGTGGCCAACATTCACTCTGGCTGATGATTTACACGTCCCTACATGGAAGGGCTCATGGTTTGCTGTTGGTTTTTTGGATGGGGACTGCATGGTGTCTACGTCGTCGTTTTGTTGAGCTGAGCCTCTGTATGGTCTCTGCATAGTTGAGTTGATTCTGCGTGGTCCCTTTGTCCCTGTGAGCATGAGCTGTTGTCTTTTGCTCTCGGCTGGTTTGGCTGTGTTAGGCTGAAGCTTGGTGGAAGATGGTTGTGGGTTCGCATGGCTCGACTTCGTTTTTGGCTATATGGTTTGGTCTCTTCATGACCTGCATGGTTTCTGCATGTTTTCCTACGTGATTATCATTATCGTGTTGTAGTTTCTCTTGGCTGGAAGTGAGCAATTTTGGTTCTCTTCATAGTACTCTGTGTGGCTGTTGTTGGCCTTGGGGTTGTTTAATTAATGTTGTTTCCTAGGGTGCTTGTTCCTTATTTTTTTGGTTTAGGGTATCTGTTACCCTCCTATCTATATATAGTTTGTTTTTGCTGCTTTTATGGCATGGTTACTTTTGATCTTAATATATTTTTACATTTGATCAAAAAAAGAAATAGCTCTCAGTAAGTCAGTTAGTTAGGAGTGAGAAGCTCTGGTTTGTAGTGAGAGAAAGGACTTGTGATCAGCTGTGAGCCTTCGATTCATCTCACTGTACAACATTTTCTGCTCATAACCTCTGTCCTCTTCACAACTCTTTTTTGGTTCACACCTCTGGACTCTTTCTTCGTGCTGTTTGCCCCTTGTGAGCGACGCGTTTGTCTGGCACGGTGTACGCGTATTCTCTTGATAATTGCGGGTCTTTGTGAGGTCCTTTGTATTGCAGATCTAACTCATGGGAAAATCTAAGAAGAAATCGTTGCTGCTTCGTGATGCCCAATCGAATGGTCCTCATCTCGCTCCATGACCATCTCCTATTGTTAAACGCAACTCTCGATCTCCTGCTAGGGACTCCCCCATATCAACCCTAATTGTTCCAATCAAGGCTTAGGAGGGCTTTTCTCCTCATCCTCCTGCTTCTCAAGTACCAGTCACTAACGCGATATCTTTAACTGAAACCCTAGATTTTATGAATAGTGATGTCCATGGGTACTCTTCTGTGATCGGGGTAGCAAGGCAAGCTTTGGATGGTTGTCCTGAATTACTTGCAGGACACAACATGAATTTTGCTCAACAAGCTCTTGTTGTTGCTGGTCCCCAACCAGCTTCGCAAATTTTGTAGCTGCCATTGGTTGGTGGAGTCAATGGGCATTCTCCTCGCGTCGTTCTCCTTGGTGGTTCTGGACAGGGTTTGCCTCCCTCTGGCTCCCCCCACCAGGTATTACTCTATCTCTTGTTGATGAAGATTGTCCTAGGGTCACTACTTTGCCCACCACTGTCGTTGGGCTTGACCTTACTCTTGTTTGTTCATTTCATAATTCTGATGTATGTTCTCTGTTACCTGAAGATTTCGGTGAACTTAGAGACATTTGGAAATTGTGTTTAATTGGTTATTCAATTGGTAAAACTCCTGGTTATACTATTCTTGGGAAATACATAGCAAATGTATAAAAATGCAATGCCACTCTGCACATCCATGATTCAGGCTGGCTGGTCTGCCACTTCTCTTTTGCAGCTGATATGGGCAGAGTGTTTTGCAGAGGGCCCTACTCTATTCAAGGTAAATCGTTACTTCTTAAGCCGATGCCTCCTTACTTTGATTTTGGCAAACCAGATATGTCGTCTGTACCGGTCTGGGTTCGTCTCCTAAACCTTCCACCGGAATGCTGGTCTCCGGCGTGCCTATCAAAAATCAGTAGTGTTATTAGCAAACCTATTAGATGTGATGACCTCACTCTCTCTATGTCTCGGGTGTCCCTTGCTCGAGTTATGATCGAAGTAAATCTGTCTGCAAACTTCCTCGTTTTATCAGGCTCTCCATGCCAGATGGAACTATTATTAAGCGAAGGGTCATTTATGAATACAAGCCTCGATACTGCTCTATTTGTTGTATACCTGGTCATACCATCAATGTATGTCAGAAGCTTAACTTAGGTGCTGAGGATACTTTTGCTTATGGGATGATAACGCGAGTATCTGACCCTTGTTCTTCTGCTGAGGCTATTGGTCAGGCCATAGGGGATTGTTGCTTAAATTTTATAAGGGCGGTATCTGGGAGTCGAGAAGCTATTCAGGGGGGAAAGCCCAAGCTATCTCCTCGGCATGATGTATCACCTCAGAATGACTACAATGCTATTGGTTCTTTTGAACCAGCTGCTGTAGTGCACACTATCCTCAATAGGGAGGTTTTTGAGAAATGTGACACTACTTGTAAAGAGCTTCCTCCTCAGCTTGCAACACACCATGCTTTGGGTGGTAATGTTATCACATTCTTTGATGATTCTTCTGGGTCTGACATAACAGGAAATGGCAAACCTGAGATTTCTCATATTGCTAAGTGCATTTATATAACGCAAAGCAAAGGCTTGCCTCCTGTTATTGGTCATGGTATCTCATCGGGTAAGAGTCGAAGGAAATCTCGCTTGAAAGCAGTTATTGCTGGTACTGCCTATAGTTAATTTGTGTTCTGTTCCTATGTAGTGGTTCTGTGTTGATGAACTTGGATGTCTGGCTTGCATTATCTACTGATTAATTGTTCTGGTTTTAGAGCTTCTGTGGGTTTTGATGGTGTGTTAGTTGTGTTCTTCTTTAGTCTGCCTGGTGGTTGTTGGAGCTTTTTGGGATGTTTTCTTGGTGGTTCTAGTTGCAGACTATGCTCTGCTATGGTTTAGGTTGTTTATGATGTGCCTTTTGTCACTAGGGAGTTTGTTCCCTGTTTTGTATATGCCTTCTCTACCTACAGGTTGCTGTCTTGGTTTGTTGCTGGTATGATACTGGCTGTTCTTGGGTTTTACTGCTCTGTATTTTGGTTTCTGTTCTGCTTTGGCGGTGGGACCTGTTCCCCTAGCTTTTTGGGAGCCTGTTCCCTTTTTGTTCTTGTTTTCTGTTACTGGTTGTGTTCTGCTTTGTTGATCCCTGCCTGTTAGCTAGGTTTGGGGTCTGTTTCTGAGAGTTTGTTCCCTGTTATTGTATATGCCTGTACAGTGGACTTGCTAGTATCCAGCAATGTTTTATTTTTTATCTATATAATTCTTACATTTGATAAAAAAAAAAAGAAGAAATAGCTCTCAGTAGTCAAAGTGAAGAGAGAAACAGTCTCGGCTGTAGTGAGAGAACCCGCCTGTGCGTTGCTCCGCGTCCTGTTCTTCTCTCATTGTGCACCGTTCTTCTTCTTCACTTACTCTCCTAACGAACTCTTCTCCGCTCTCTATGGCAAAATCAAAGAATAAATCCTCGATTCTTTGGTCTGTTTAGGGGGATTTTCGACTCCAGGCCTCGCGATAAGCTTCGACTTCGCGTTTACCTAGGGCATAATCTTGCAGTCAATCTTCGGTCGAATCTGACCCTGTTTCCTCATCTCAAGCTTCTCCGCCTAAGACCAGGGTGGTCTTTGCTGATTTTGCTACTCCATCTTGTGGAGCTAGGGTTTCTTCTAAAAGCAGGAATAAAGCCATGCAAAAGAATCGTTCTTCTGCACCATCACCCTCATTCCCTGCTCCTATTGACAACAAAGCTGATTCCTCTGGTGGCTATAGATCTGGAACTTTGTGAGTACTAAGTGGGTTGGGTCTAGGCTTTCTAATTCTTATCTAGGCTACACTGACCCCAACCCTGTATGAGTCCTGGCTCACCTCTTCGGCCAACCTCTAGGAAGGGAGGTCATACTCCTCAACCTTCGAGATTCTTTCAAACCCCCGCTGGTATCTCCTCTGCCACCTCTCTGGAACATCCTACTCCTCTGCCTGTTAGACCACAGATGGACGTCAAGGAAACTCAACCAGGTACTTCTTAGTCTCTTAGTCTCGTTCACTTCCCTAATTTTGCATTTTCTGCTTCCTGTCATTTTAAGAAAATAGTTGGTGATAACCCTGTTGATTTATGGCAATTCTATTTAATTAGGTTTGTTGCCAGAAAGTTCCCTGGCTATGCTTCCAAACTTACCTCTTCGGTGCTGGACTCCCCTATGCTTATCTAAACTTGCTAGTGTAATTGGGAAGCCTATACACTGTGATGGCTTTATTACCAACATGACAAGGCTCTCCTATGCTCGGGTTCTAATTGAGGTTGATTTGCTGGGGGATTTGCCCAGTTTTGTAAATGTTGTTCTCCCCAATGGCTCACCCCTTTCTCAACAGGTTATGCATGAGTCACTCCCTCGTTTCTGAAACAATGTTAGGTCCTGGGGCATACTGTTTCTACATGCAACAAAGGCTCTAATTCAAAACGCAAGAAAAGGCCCCAAGACATTCATGATGGTTTTGGCAATCCATCTGCAGAAATTGTGGCAGTTGAGAAACAATCATATAGTCAGGGTCCTCTGGTTGATACTCTGGTTAATCCTATGTCTATTGAAGCTGCCACCTCTGAAATCAGCAGGCACTCATCCCCTAGGCGTAAAAGGACTAAACTTGCTGAATCATCCACCTTTAATCAGGCCTCAGGATCTATCCACTATACTGAAGACTGTGAGAATATGTCTGCCTTACCGGTTAAAAAACAATACTTAACCCGAAGCAAAGCTAGCAAAACTGCTGCCCACCGCTGTTCTGGAAAACAGGGGACATTCAAGGGGCATGTTCCTGTTTATAGTAGCTTTGACGATTCGGCACCAACATCTTTGATGTGACTTGCTACATTGCTATGTTTGCGTAGTAGTTGTCTGCTGCTTCTATCAGCTGGTTCTCTTATATTTTGTGTTGTAATCCTGCTGGTTGGCTTGTTACTTGTTCTTCTCTACTCCTGCTTGTCAGGTTGTTTGGGCTTCTATTTGTCTCTTGTGCAGCTTAGTTTCTGAGTGGTTATTTGGCGTTCCTAATGGTTGTAGGGTGTTGACTTGTCTTACAGCTGGGTTCTTGCTGTGTTTTTCTCTTTGTTTTTGCTGATTTTGTGCTATGCTAATTGCTGGCCGACTTGTTCCTGTAGGAGTTGTTGGCTGTGGTTTTCTTTGGGTTTGCTGCTTTTGATATATGCTGGTTGCTGGCAGGGTTTGTTGGTTAATTCTGCTGGTGTTGTCGTGCTGCTGGTTTGCTCCTGCCTTTCCTTAGCTTTGTTTCCTGTGTTCTGTTTTGGCTTTGTGGGAGTCTGTTCCCCTAACCTCTTTTGTTTTAGGAAGCCTGTTCCCTTTTTTCATTCATATCTGTACTTAAACTTTAGTTTGCTCTGCTGGTGCTCTAGTCAGAGCCTCTGTTGGTGTTTGGCCTTGTGTTGGCATTTTGGGTTCTCCTCCAGTATATGATTCTGGATGCAGGTTGCTTTCTGTTATGCTAGTTCCTGCCTGATGGTTTGGTTTGCTAGCTAGTTTAGGGGTTTGTTTCAGGGAGCCTGTTCCTTTTTTTTCAAGGGAGTCTATTCCCTTTCTATGCTCTGTATATGCCTGTACAGTTGACTTGCTGGTTTCCAGCTATGTTTTATTTTGATCTATAAATTTCTTACATTTGATAAAAAAAAATAAATAGCTCTTAGTAGTAAGAGAGAGAAGCTCCTATTTGTAGTGAGAGAAACCCGCTGGCTTATTGGACGCGTTCTTCACCTCTCACTGTGCAACGATTTCTTCTTCTCTTGCTCTCTACACTCTACTAGACATTACTTCTAATTCTTTGTCTCATTTATACATGGTAAAATCAAAGAAAAAGTCCTTGGTTCTATGATTTGCCAAGCAAGACTATGGGTTTCACATCTCGCGTCCCTCATTTTCGCACGCACAATGGACCCTGAGCCGTAGCATTTCCCCTGGTATGTCGCACTCCTCCAACCCTTCTCGAGCCTCCACCCCTCCATGAACAATCGTAGCTTTCGCTGATGTTGTCAATTTCAATCGTGGTGCTAGGGTTCGAGTGAAGAATCGAAATAGAGGCATGTAGAGCACACCCCCTTACTGTTCCTCCACTGTATTCTTCTGGTTTTTATGGCACAAATGTTGAACCCTCTGTCACCACCAAGCCTCGTCATGTTCTCTCTGTTGAGTCTGGTTCTCTTAATTTTTGCCTTGGTGTTGGAAACCCTAACCCCGGGCCGAAGGTGAGGGACGTCGCTCCACTGCCACCCCTGGAGAAAGGCAAAGCTCCCTCAGGAAGCCACGCCTTACTCCCTTGACCACCTCACAGGTACTACTTTTCCTTCATCTTCCTCATTAGTGCACTTTTCTGATTATACTGCTTTGAAATCTTGCCATTTGCTGGAGATTGATTTGGGTATGTATAAGGACCTATGGAGGTTTAGTTTAATTGGGTACATTGCTGGCAAATTCCTAGGATAGACATCACTATAAAAATTTATTAATAGTTCTTGGAAATGTAATGCCAAGTTCTCAATGCATGAATCTAGATGGTTAATTTTCATATTTTAATCTGAAATTGACATGATTGAAGTGCTTAGTGAAGGCCCCTATTATGTCTTTGGTCGGCCCTTGATTCTGAGAATTATGCCTGAGTTCTTTGATTTTACAACTTCTGATATGGTAAGGATGCCAGTCTGGGTTGGGTTTCCTAATCTGCCTCTTCAGTGTTGGTCACCAATTTGTCTTTTTAAGATTGCAAGTGTACCGGGGAAGCCTGTTCATGCCGATACCCCAACTGCTTCCATGACACGGCTCTCTTATGCCAGAGTGCTTGTTGAGATTGACTTGCTATCTAACATGCCAACCTCTATCAATCTCATCTTGCCCAATGTTATGCCCATGTCCCAGCAGGTGATATATAAATCATTACCATGGTTTTGTAAGCAATCCAGGTCCCTGAGACATACGATTTCTACTTGCACAAAAAATTCCAGCCACAAACATAAAAAGCACTCCAAGACAGTTCCCCCTTCCTCTGAATGTTCTAGCCCTTCTGCTAAAAGTGCAGCTGTTGAGAAGCAGTCTAGCAAGGAAGAGCCTCAAGGTGAGCCAGGGATTGATCCCATATCTACTGAGGTAGCAGTGGTTATGGAAGAGAAAACAGTTGGTTCTGGGCACAAGAGGCCTAAACTAGTTTCATCAAGGTTTAATCCTCCTGGTACCAAACCTTCTGCTCCTCCAAAGGTTGTGCAAGTTTCTGAAGGCCACACTGATGTCACAGCTGAACCGCCTTCTAGAAGGTAATATTTGACACGAAGTAGAGCTGCTGCCTCTACCCTGTGCATTCAGAGAAGCTAGTTGGAATAGGTTGTTACCCCATCAAGAGCTCCTCTACGGCTGATTCAAGGACTCAGGGCAATACAGCTTCTGCTCCCTCACCCTCTCTATGATTTTCTTAGCTTTTTTGGAAAGGGAATTTGTTCTATGTGTTATTTCTTTATTTCTCTTGTGATTATTTAGCTTGGGATTGCTTTACCTTTTGTTGGTTCTGCTGCTTTGTTGTTGCTTTTGTAGGCCTGTGTCGCAGCGTTATGCCTGTGGCCTGTCATGCCTGGGTATTGTGGTGGGTTGCAATGTTGCCTATCTGTTCTGTCAGCTATTGTTATGTTGGTTGCCTTTGCAGGCTTGTTTCCTTTGTTGCAGGGTTGCTGGTATTAGCTTCTGCCTGTGGCTTTTGTTTTTACCGGTGCTATGCTTGCTGCTTCCTGTTTAGGCGTTGGATTCTCTGATGCCACTAGTTTATTATGCTTGGGTGCTGCTTAATGTAGTGTTTGGATCGTTGGTGTCTCTGCAGCCTCCGTAGTTGCTTTTACAGTTCCTGCTGGGTTCTGTTTGGATTGTAGTTGATCGCATTTTTGGATGCTAGAGCTTTATGTTCATTTGTTATTTGTCTGGCCGGTTCACCGGAGTTGTTTTTTGTTCAGGGAGCATGTTCCCTTCTTTGTCCAAGGGAGCTTGTTCCCTTGGCTTTGTTATGTTACTTTGGTTGGTTGCTTGTTCTCGGGAGCCTGTTCCCTTGAACAAGCTTGTTTATACATGCCTCTATATTTTGACCTGTTGTTTTCTAGTTGTGTTTCACTTTTGATCTATATAATTCTTATATTTGATAAAAAAAAAAAGGAAAGAGCTCTCAATAAAAGAGCTCTCAGTCGTCGGTCTAGTGAGCGAATCTAGAAACAGATGCTCTCCTTCCCCTACAAGTTGTTCCCTTAAGTTTTCATAGCCGACTACTGCATCTGACCTTTCCCATGCCTTCCTCCCACCCTATTTCCTTTTCTTCCCGCCCGTTTCCAAATGGCTAAAAACAAACGAAAACTTGTAGCTACTGTTCAACGTACACAGGGTCCATTGTATGCTCTTGTTCCATCTCACACAAATCAAGGTGGTTCCCATTTACCAAACCCATATCTATCCCTCTATGTTGTCATCCTAACTAGTAGTGCAGGTCCTAGCACCGTCAAAGAGGAGGATGGGTCACTAGTGGCTAACGGATCTACATCTCTGGATGGGTTTTTTGTTGACGGTTGTTCTGATGAAGAAGAGCAGTTAGATTTCACCTTCTCTGAGGAAGAATATGAGAAGTGTTAATCATCTTCTCCGGCTCTTACCACACCTGTGATACCTACAAGTCCTAAAGGTGCTAGCTTGGACCCGTCAAAAACTGAAAAAGCAGGTAAATCTCATTCTACTCCCCTAGCTAGTGGTAGATGGAGAGATCTATTCTCTTCTAACCGTAACATCTCAACATGCTCAAAACTCATACATTTTTCAACCTATAATGCTATTCAGTCATGTTCCCTTTTGGCTGAAGATTTAGACCATACTAGTAATGATTGGAAATTATGTGTTGTGGGTTATGTGTCTGGGAAATTTCCTGGTTATAGGGCCTTGAATAACATCATTAGGAACACCTAGATATGTGAAGCCACTCTTACCATTCATGAATCGGGCTGGTTGGTGTATAAATTTCAAAATAAAGAAGACAAGCTCTCTGTTTTGTGTGGAGACCCTTATCTAGTATATGTTCGGCCTCTTATTTTACGTCCCATGACTGAATACTTTGATTACTCCTACTCTGAAATGACACAAGTTCTTGTTTGGGTAAAGTTCCCAAATTAGCCTTTGAAATGCAGGACACCGAGATGTTTATCTAAGTTTGTAAGTGTCCTTGGTAAGCCAATACAGTTTGATAAACTAACCTCCACCAATGAGAGATTGTTCTATGCTCGAGCTCTTGTGAAAGTGGATCTTCTTGCAGATCTTCGATCCTCCATTAATGTTGTTCTGCTCAATGGGAATCCTCTCTTCCAAAGGGTTATCTATGAGACTCTGCTGAAATTCTGCAAACACTGCAGAGTGCTTGGTCATTCCACTGGAACATGTTCTAAAGGCCAGGTAGATACTAGACCAGTAGAGAAGACAGGTTCAGCAAATATTGCTACCATGAATAATGCCAAAGACAATGTCTTTACTAGAGTCAGTCCCCCTGTTGATGCTCCCACAATCCCTATAGTGCCTAGTGTTGCTCAGGATGAGCAGCAATGTAACCAAGCTACAACTACTAGTTCAGAAGGGTGGGAAACTGTAAGGAAGAGGACAAATAGCAATGGCAACAAACAGCACTCCCCTTCATTAAAGACCTTCCTGTTGAAAGTAGTCAGCCTCCACAACAGTCTGTCTCTGCTAAGGGGAAAGCACCTGCAGTCACAGTTGACACAAACAGCAGCAAGACTCTCCAAAGACTTGCATCGGGTATGCTCACCAGGAGCTCAGTTCAAAGGAATTCCAATAAATCATCCGACAGTGGTGGGGTACCCCTCACCCTTCCCCATCAATGTTAGTCTACTACTAGAATATGAGAGGGCTTAATAGTCCTCTCAAACAGCATGAGGTTGCTGGCCTCATGAAGGGTAAGAAAATTGATATTTGTGGTCTCTTGGAGACTAAGTTGACGTTATCAAAAGTTGCATAAATGCGTAAATTTGAGGGATCCCGTCATAGTGAAAGTTGAGATGCTTCACTTCTCTGTTCAGGGGGTTCATGTACAAATCACAAGTTTGGAGCGCCAATATAGTTTTACAGCCACCTTTATATATGGTTTCAACACTATTATTACCAGAAACGTTTTGTGGGATGATTTAAGGAGATGAAGCACTGACTTGCCATGGATTCTCCATGGTGATTTTAATTCCATTCTTTCACAAGATGACAAGCATAACGGTGATCCAGTTTCTAATTATGAAGTATTAGATTTTAAGAAGTGTTGTGCAGACCTTGGGTAGCTGACTTGAACTCTACGAGTTGTCAATTCACATGGACAAATGGCATTGTGTGGACAAAAATTGATAGGGTTATGGTAAACACTCATTGGTTCACCTTGCAACAGCAGGCCCACGTTCACTTTGGTACTCCAAGAGCTTTCTTGGATCATTTTCCAACCTCTGTTCAGTTAGGACCCTGAGAGCTTCATGGGAAACAAAATTTTAAATTCTTCAATATGTGGGCTGCTCATCCCCAGTTTTTGGATGTCATCACACGTCATTGGACCATAGATATCTATGGGTCTCATATATATATTCTCTGCAAAAAACTAAAGCTTCTAAAGAGGGCTCTAAAGGAATTAAACAATCTTCATTTCAGCCATATCTCAGAAAGGGTTGCTAGAGCAGAAACGAAATTGGACAATATCCAGCTCCTCTTGCAGAATAACAGGGACAATGGACACCTTTTAATGCTTGATAAACAGTAGAGACTAAATCTTGTCAACTTAAAATCAGTTGAGAAAATGTTTTTTGGTCAGAAGTTGAAATGTGCTTTTTTCAAAGAAAGTGACAGGGAACCAGGTTTTTTCACTCCTTGATGAGCCAGAAGCATAGAAGAAATCAAATCCCTGCTATTCTTCATGGTGATGGTCTGCTCACCACGTCAATTGAAGAAGTTGGAAGAGAATTTGTATCTTTCTATAAAGAGTTGTTGGGGACCCCCAAACCTACTCTCACACCAAGTGCTGAGGTAGTTCATTGCGGTCCTTGCATTACTACTGATTCTCATGGTTTTCTGCTTGCTCCTGTAACTGCAGATGATATTAAGCAAGCTCTTTTCAGTATGGGAGATGACAAAGCTTCAGGTTCGGATGGGTATACTTATGCTTTCTTCAAAAAATCTTAGAGTATTGTTGGTGGAAAATTTTGTTCAGCCATTCAAGATTTTTTTTTTCTTCATGAGAGATTCTCAAGCAAATCAACCACTATCATTGCCCTTGTTCCAAAATTAGCAAATGCAAATTCGGCAGCAGACTACAAACCCATTTCTTGTTGTAACATCACCTACAAAGTGATTTCCAAGATTCTTATAGGGTGGTTGGCTCATGTTCTTAATGATATTATTAGCCCTTCTCGGAATGCTTTTCTTGAAGGGCGTTACATGACAGATAATATAAATCTTATGCAAGAGCTTCTTAGGCAGTATGGGCGAAAGCGTGTCTCCCCTAGATGCATCATCAAGATAGACTTTAGATTTGATTATGTCCAATGGCCCTTCCTTCATGATCTTTTTCAGCTCTTGGGTTTCCCTGCCAGGTTTTTCCATCATATTATGAAGTGTGTTGAGACCACCTCATTTCCAGTCTGTATAAATGGCAATCTTTTTAGCTTCTTCAAAGGAAAGTGTGGTGTTCAGCAAGGAGATTCGTCATCGTCTTATCTCTTCATTATTTATATGAAGTACTTCACTAGGTTGTTGAAGATAAATGCGTAAAATCCTGGCTTCCACTTTCACCCTAAATACTATGCTCTGGGAATCACCCACCTCGGCTTTGCTGATGACATTCTTCTGCTCTGCCGTTGTGACATGCCTTCAGTTAGTATTATTCTTCATTAGTTAACTGTTTTTGGGGAGACATCTGGTCTTGCAATTAACACAGCCAAATCTTAAATATTTTTTGCAGGAGTTTCGGGGGAAGTGAAGCAGGACATTCTTCATTCCTCAAGGTTTACTGAAGGGAGTTTTCCTTTTAAGTACCTAGGTGTCCCTCTCAGTCCGTACAGGCTGCTAGCTAGCCAATTCTCTCATCTTATTCACAAGTTAGAATCATCTATTCAGAGTTGGATGGGTAAGCATCTCTCCTATGCTGGTTGGCTTGAACTAATTAAAACAGTTTTGCAGGGTATGGTGCAGTTTTGGATAAGTATTTTTCTAATTCTAGGCGTGGTTATTAACAAGATTACTAGTTTGTTTCATAATTTCCTATGGACTAGGGATGTGCTAAGAAGTAAATCTGCTCAAGTTGCTTGGAAGCATGTGTGTTTACCAAAAACCGAAGGTGGCCTGGCGATCCTTGACATCAAAGCCAGGAATGATAGTTTTTTTTACCAAGCAGCTCTAGAACATTCATTTGAAATCGAACTCGCTTTGGATTCGATGGATAGATCATTACTACATTCCTCATACCTTTATCTGGTCCTCTGATGCCAAGAAGACAACTTCTCCACTTTGGAAGTCAATCTTCTCTCTCCACAACAAAATGATTGAGCAATGTGGAGGGATTCCTGCAGTGCAACAAATGCTCTCAAGCCGACACTCTGGTCCAGGGTCTTTTACAACCACTGCATATGATTTCTTTACATACAAAGTTGATCCTGTCCAGTGGGCTAGTGTGGTTTGGGAACAATGGTCTCTTTTAAGGCACAATTTCTCCCTATGGCTGGCGATGTTAGGCAAGCTGAGAACAAGGGACAAACTCCAGTTTATCTCCTCTGATCCTCTATGCCATCTATGTCAGAATTCTAGTGAATCCCATGCGCATCTTTTCTTCAGTTGTGCATGGTCGTCTTTTTTTTATGGTAAAACTAGATACTGGCTCAAGATTCATAGTAGTATGCCTACTTTAAACAGAGCCATTCGGGTTCTTCACAACAACAAAAAAAGGTTGCAGCCGAGAATGAGAAGAGTCTCTCTTACTATTCCGGTGTATCTTATTTGGGAAGGAAGAAAGAAACAGGCGAATATTTAATAACACTACTAAATTAGTTGAGGCTATCTTCAGGAAATTCTAGATCTTGTTTTACTTAATCCTGTATTTCCATGAAAAGAATCTCCTTGCCTATAATGTTGCTAGCTGAATCGGGCTTTTTTGTATTTTGTTTTGTCTTGGACGTGCATGGTTTCTACCTCTTTGCATGGATGAGCTGAAGGGTGGTTACTTTTTTTGGCTGGTAGTGTGTTAATTTTTCTTGGCCGTTCCTTGGCAATTGTCTCTTATTTAATAGGTGGTTGTAGTGGTGCTTTCTAGCTTTATATCTAATTGTTTCCTAGGAAGCTTGTTCCCTTTACAGTTTTTATTTGTATATATTTTCTCTGTAATTGTTGTTTTTACAACATAGTTACTTTTGATCTATAATACATTCTTGCATTTGATTAAAAAAAAAGAAAAAGAAAGAGCTCTCAGTCGAGAGAGATGCTCTCCTTCTCCAAAAAGCTTGTTCCCTCAAGTTTCATGGTCGACTATTGCATCTGACCTTTTTCATGACTTGCCTTCTCCCCCCTGTTTCCTTTTCCTTTCCCGCCCATTTTTCAAATGGCTAGAAACAAATGTAAGCCTACAACTACTGTTCAACATACACAAGGTCTCTTGCATGCTCCTGTTATATCTTACAGTAATCAAGGTGGTTCGCTGATTTTAGGCCTAAAAGCTTCTCTTGGTACTCTATCTGGTCCCATTTCCCAAAAACCAAACCTAGATCTAGTCCCTCCTGCCATCATGTCCTCTAGCGGTGCAGGTCCAAACATTTCCAGAGAGGTGGAAGAGTCACCAGCGGCTTATGGACATCCGTCCCTAGAAGGGTTTCTTGTTGAGGACTGTTTCGATGAGGAGGATCTTGATGAGGAGCAATTATATTTCACTTTCTCGGAGGATGAATACGAGAAGTCTCCGATCTCTTCGCTGTCTCTAGCCATACTCAAGCCACCTGTAAGCCTTGTTGATGTCAGTCTAGACCCACTAAAAACTAATAAAGCGGGTAAATTGCATTCTACTCCTCCAGCTAGTGGTAGATAAAGGGATCTATTCTCTTCTAACTGTAACACTCCCATCTGCTCTAAGCTCATGCATTTGTCAAACTATAATGTTGTTAAGTCATGTCCTCTTTTGGCTGAAGATTTAGACCATGCTAGTGATGATTGGAAATTATGTATTGTGGGTTATTTGTCTGGGAAATTCCTTGGTTATTGGGCAATAAATAACATTATTGGGAACACCTGGAAATATGAAGCCATTCTCACCATACATGAATCTGGCTGGTTGGTTTACAAATTTTAAAATGAAGAAGACAAACTCTATGTTTTGTGTGGAGGTCCTTAATTAGTATATGGTCGTCCTCTCATCTTGCGTCCCGTGATTGAATACTTTGATTTCTCCTGTTCTGAAATGACACAAGTTCCTGTTTGGGTGAAGTTCTCAAATTTGCCTTTGAAATGCTGGACACCGAGATGTTTATCTAAACTTGCAAGCGTCCTTAGTAAGCCAATACAGAGTGATAAACTGACTTCCAACAAGGAAAGATTGTCCTATGCTCGAGTTCTTGTGGAATGGATTTGCTTGAAGATCTCCATTCTTCCATAGATGTTGTTCTGCCCAATGGAAATCCTCTCTGGCAAAAAGGTTATCTATGAGACTCTACTGAAATTCTGTAAACACTGCAGAGTGCTTGGGCATTCAACTGGAGCATGCTCTAAAAGTCAGGTTGGTACCAGACGGGTAGAGAAGAAATGTTTAAAAAATAAAGTTTGGTTCTTTTTCCTTTTTTTCATCTAAATGATTTTTTACTTCAATTGCCACTTGTTTTGAAATCCTTTTCATTGTTTTAATCATAGTGTGATTAAAGTCATAAATTACTTCATCATTTCCTTTCTTTATTTTAGCATCCAATTTTAAATTAACATCTTTTATTGCTATTGTAATTCATTTATAGGATTCCTTACTAAAGTTGTGCAATTTTTCTACTTCATGCTTTAAGCTTCTCTCACCATTATGTCTCTATCTAACATTGGACTGTAGAGTAGCATGAGTTGATCTCTCATTCATTGTCATAATCTCACTATAATGATCTTCAATCATTTTAATCTGTAGTATATTTTTTCCTTTTATTTGTTCCAGAAAGAAGCCTATATCTCTCGTCAAATATCTTGTTAGCTTATTCCACCTTTCATTCAAAGTGTATATATCTCTTTTCTACACTCACGAACTTGAGCTCTTCCTTTTCTTTTTATATTCCTACTCTTTGTGGAATTGACTCTCTATTCCTTTCTTTAACAGAAATTTCTAGCAATTCCTCCTTTTCTTCTAAGTTTTCTGGTAGTTTTGATCTTATTGGTGTCATAGTTTTAAAGAAACAAATATATAATATATGCATTATCTGACCCGACTCAACCTATTGAAGTTAGACAATGTAAATATTACAAATGACAATAAGTCAAAAACCTAAGACATAGATATCATGGGTTGAGTGGGGGGTTATGATTTTTGAAACTTGGTCAACTCGACCTACTCGTATACCCTATACAGCCCATAACATTATAACCCTATACTATAAAAATTTCTTGATATAAATAGTATCTTTCTTTCTCTTTGTTTATTTTTTTCTCTCTCTCTCTCTCTCAACCTCTCATTCTTTCATCTCTCCATCTTGTTGACAACGACAACCTCTTCTAACTACCGTTTTAACAAACTAAAACCACCGATCCCTTTCTCTCATCCTTATAACCAAAAGCCCCAGCTTGATTTTGACAAACCTCCACCATACTCTTGTCAATCGAAATGTCAAATAAAAATCATAACACTAAGTGTAAAGTCTAAAATCTAAATTGATCGAGTCTTTGCAAGAGACAGGAGTAGTTGACAATGGACTTTAACTCTTCTAGGTTGATTTGTGTTATTTTTTTTATATTCTTTCTTTGTGATATTTGGTTCTCCAAAATCTATGTTGCAGAACAATCTTTGTAATTGTAGTTACGATTTTGTAGTTTTTATTCTCTCTATACAATAATCTGTTAATAATTTTGAATGAATTGCATATGTGCGGTGTCGGTAGAAGTTTTTTCCTTGTAATAAATAGGTTATTGAAGGCATTATTTGCCTATATTTTGTGAGCCATGACAATATCCTAATTAAGCAATTGCAGTTTTCTTGTTTTAGGAATTGCAAAATGATAGTGTAATTAATTGCTAGTAATTCTGGACAAAGAAATTATAATAACTTCACTTAAAATGCATGAATGCAGGTGTCACAACATGTTATCTACCTAATAAATTATATTCAAAAATTATTTATTGAATTTTTGTATTAAAATTAATATGGAATTATACTAGGTTAAAAATCCAATAGGGAATTAATTTTAGTAGGTGATTGGAATATAAACATAGTTGGGGTACCAGCATATTCTTTGTCCAAGATTTTGTTGTTTGTAGCACTCTTTTATTTTACTTTACAATAGTATATTTTAAAATTAGTAATATAAGCTTAATATGTGGATAAATCAGTAATATTAATAAAAAAATTCAGTTCAAACCAGTATGTCCAACCTGTGTAGGTCTGAAAGAATTGAAGGGTTGAATTTATAATTTATAAAATATTAAAAGTTATATCAGATACAATTATTGAGCACTATATTCATGATTACACGACTCCACAATAATTAGGAAAAAATGAAAATAAAGTTTTCTCGGCACGCAAGTGAAACACGTGTATGGTTGAGATCCAGACTGGTCTGCAAGACTATTCAAAGGAATGCAACTCGAGGAGTGGTTGAGAATGCAAAGACAAAAAAGGTCTCTTCGAGAGAAAGAAAAGTTCCGTAAAGCTCTCCAATATCTCTATCATTCCGTACAGAAAAGTCAGCTTCTCTTTCTATAATATCTCAATCCTTCAAAATAACTCCACGTGTGTGTCTATATATATATATATATATATATATATATATATATATATATATATATAAACCGGTTCAAAACCTGGAATCTGGGTTTTGACCTGGTTGTTTGGGTTAATTTTTTTTAAAAAAATAAAAATAATATCATTTTGATTTTTTTAAAAAATTTAACAGGTTGTATTTAAATTTTTAACTGGATTTTACCTGGTCAGCTGGATCACACCAGGTTTTTCTTTTCCATGTTTTTTCTTCAACTCGACTCGGTTGCAGCCCCAAATCGGCCGGGTTGAGTTTTAAAACTAATATATATATAATCTGTAACCCAAGGATTACTCTCAAAAAAATATTTTATTTTTGAGTTAGAAATCTTCAAATTAGCATCTAACCAAACACAATAATTTATTGAATTTCTATAAACATACGATGTAAATCTGAGATATATGTCATTAAAATATTCTTTTATTATTGTTGAATTAAAAAACAAGAAAAAAAGAAGATTGGTAAAATAATGAAAGGGCACTATTCTTTTGTACCGTTAGTAGCTGAGATTACAAAGCCCTCATTAATTGGACCTGAGTCCCAGGGCCCAACGAGCCCAACACTTAAAACGCTGCTGGGACTCTTCTGAAGCGATGGAAGTTGTTTCTGTGATTGATGCACGAGAGATTGTAAGAGGAAATGCACCGGTGACTTGAATTTTGAAACGGTGGAGGTGGCCACCGTAAAGGGATCTCGTCACCGGCGAATCTTGAACTGAATTTTAAGAGAGACAATAACTTAGCTAAAAACATGATATTTTAGTTTATGTCAGCACTTAAGTATGTTCATGTCAATTTCAGACAATAATTTGATTCTAAACATGATATTTTAGTTTAACGTTGATGGCCCAATACAGTGAGCACATTGTACAATTTTTATTTTTAAAATATTTTTTACTATTTTCAAAAATGTTAATTTTCTTGCTGGAAGAGTAATATGTATGCAGGGAGAGAGACTTTTTAATTAGTTTTGAATATGAAATAAAATTTCGAAATCTAGATCCAATTGCAATAAACTCTTAGATGCGGGGACTAAACTGAATTATTTAACAAGGGACTTAAATGGAGGGAAAACCTATCAATAAACCCTTATATATTACATTATTTCCCAATCTTACCATTCTATAAGAAAAAATATTAATTGTAGCCTTTATTTTGTTCATATTTTCTAATATAACTCCTCCCTGTCAATTATTTTCGTTAAGATTATGGTTAGTTGCAAATTACCTGGGTAATTTTAATATAAATTAATAAAAATACGGCTTAAATTATAATGTTTTGCTTACTCCTTTTCTTATCATAAAACTTTCAATTTTTTTTTAGTCCTCAATTATCTCAGATGGTTGGACATTTTGCAAGGAGGTAATTGCAAAGCTTTGAAAACCCCATGCTAATTATTGGTAATTTTTTCTTCTTCAAAAAACTAATAATTCCTCGATATCCCAAAGGTCTTAACTTCACTTCTGAAGTTCTAAAAATAACCTATGTAAGATAAAAAGAAGAAGAAGAAGAGACATATATTACACCAAACAAACAGAAATATCCTTATAGAAGTAATTCAAATCTAGCCCCCCACCGACCGCCATCTCTCTCTCTCTCTCTCTCTCTCTCTCTCTCTCTCTCTCTCTCTCTCTCTCTCCCTCTCATTGTTGGCTTTTGTTTTCTTTTCTAATGACACGTCATTCGCTGAGCAATTTTTCAATTATTTTTTGTGATTAAAAAATCGAGAGGTTTGAGTTTTTGAATTTTAAAAATTTATTTTCAACTTGTTTTCATATTAGAATACTTTAAAAATACAATAAAAATCTTAATAAATTAACTTGTTTCAATCTTAAAATACTCTTAAATCATTTAAAAAAAATAAATGACGAATTAAAAAAATTAATGGACTCTAATATACCTTTTATAGCATAGTTAGAGGGAAATACTATATTTATTAAACTGTCATCATAAATACAAATCTATTGATACCAAAATTAAAAAATATCATATTTATTAAACTATCATCATAAATACTAAGCTATTGATATCAAAATTAGTTTTTTTAATGGTTAAAATATAGTCATTTGAGCTTAATTTCTTCTATTTTTTTCATTGATTTTCTCTCTCTTCTCTTAATATTCATGAACTAAAATATAAAAAAATGAGATTGTGGTAAAATTATAAAATGCAAAAACAAGTATATGAACTAAAATCTCAGGGATCAAATTGAAGTTTCCAACATTAAAATAAACATAAGATCTGTTTTGTTTTTTATTTAATTTGGTCCTTGTTCTCTTAATTTTTCTAACTACAACTTAAAATTCTATTTCTCAAAATTAATTTTTAATGTATTGCCAAAACATTCTTTGATATTTCGTATGGGCGAGTATGGAAAGTAAAAAAAAAATCTAAATATAAAAGTATGCTAAAATAATATAGAAGGATGAGATTGAAAAGAAACAAGCTTTAGGGACTTAAAAGAAGAAGAAGGAACGTTTATATGCACAATATAATTAAAAATGGATATGGCATATGGGTGAACAATGCAATAACTCGTTTCTTCCACTCGGATCTTTTAGTTTTTTTTTTTAATTTAAAAAAAACAATAAAAGAATAAAAGAAAATGACATTGATATCGGTCTTGTACATACAGGTATAATTCACCTGGGATTGTTCCTCCAATTGATTAATTCTGACTAAAAAATCAAAACACCTCATGAGGTTTCAAAAGGTGCCAAGGATTCATTCTTATTAAAATATTTAGGACTGCAACGGATAATCTTCAAAAAATAATAATATATGCTAACAAAAAAACAATTGCATTGAAAAGAAGAAGTGGGATTCAAGATTTTTTTTTCCTTAAAAAAAAAGCAAGTAAAAAACGGGAAATCAAAGTTCTAGGAGGAAATGGGAATTCTACGTGAAAATAAAATAAAAAAAATAAAAAAGTAATTAAGAAAAACTAAACGTGAAATATTAAAGAATACC
>Ga0325414_1000642_pt1 | contig 29841 bp, 33 predicted proteins | sample PopdelMetagenome_8_FD_206183 | JGI IMG/M metagenome (GOLD analysis project Ga0325414, IMG submission 206183) | Populus deltoides microbial communities from Bellville, Georgia, United States - Leaf-PdKOR-R3 | ecosystem: Host-associated > Plants > Phyllosphere > Phylloplane/Leaf | place: USA... | reverse complement strand
TTTGGGGGGGAGGGGGGGCTGGTTGTTTGCAGATGGGGAGAGTTGGGATTAGGAAAGAAGAAGGAGAAATAGGGGAGGAGAGGGTCGGCAGAGCTGACATATATTAACTTTTACCGACGGATTCACCGACGGATATTCCGTCGGTGAATCAGTCGGCGATCACGTCTGTGATTCTGACGAAAAACATAGACACGTCACCGTACGGATCTGCCATTTCAAATCCCTCGATGAGTCCGTCGGTAATGTAAACGGCGCACCGGTCACGTCACTATATGGGCTGTTGTTTTTGAATCCGTCGGTGATGTCGTCAGAAAAAAATGACCCGCCAAAACCTCCACGTCAGCGACCCGCCTTTTTTTTAATTCTGAAACCTTTTCGTCTGTAATTCCATCGGTAACTACCGACCCGACAGAAAGGTGTCCGTCGGTAATTCCGATCTCAAATTACCGACCGAAATATTCTGTCGGTAAACCCGTTGGTATTTAGCGAATTTCTGGTAGTGAACCAAAGATAAAACTAGTGTCATAAGCTGGTTGATGCCACACTGTGAGAAACATCCTCTATCCAGCCATTCCAAGCAATCCATCATAATTCATAGGGGAATCAAACCCAAAGACATCTCATTTGTAATACTGAACACCCTTGTTAAGGCATGAGCAGATGAGTAGCCAAGCAAACTGCAGCGCTGGTTATCCACAAGACCAAGACACGTAGCATACAAGAGAGTAAGCAACCAAGTCAGCATGAGATTAGGAGCTCTCCTGCCTTATCATTGTTTAGTAGAAGAGGAATAGATGGCAACCCTTGGTATATAGATATAAAGAGATTCATCCAATATCGAGAATATCCCTTAAAAGCATTGAATATGAATAAGAAAACCTTGAGAGCATTCCTCCACAACACACTGCAGAGTTTTTACCTGTTATTGCAAGTTCATGACCATAAAACAAATTTCAGCAGGACAAACCGCCAAAGATGAACTAGCTGAGACTTCGTGGGAAAGTTTCTCTGGAGTTGAGCTGCTTGTTTTTGTTCTATCAAGAGTCAAGAAAAATTCCCAACTCGAACGCATTAGTTGTTTATGGTACTGCATGGTAAATCTTTTTTTTCTTTGTTGTGCGAAAACTTGATTTCCATTCCAGTTATTGGAGCAATGTTGCTTTTGTAAAGAGCAAATTCATGGCTGGATATTTGATGGTATGTGATAATACTTGTTACCCATTTTTGGATTCCTAAAAAAAAGGAGAAAATACAAAAAAATATATCAAAAAAATATATATATTTGAAAGAAATCTAAAAAATAATAGGAGCGAGAAAAGGATATTGAAATGCAAAAAAAAGGCCAAAATTGGTTGAGGAGGTTCAAAACTGCAAAATGTTGAAATTTGACAGTATATTTTTAGCTGGTGAGAACCCTGTTGACAAGAAAAATTCAATTTGAGAAAGAAAAGTTTAAAATCAGATGTTTATGGACTCAATTAAATCTTATCTAAGATAAAATTGTTTTTGATCAATTCATATCAGACCATTCCTTTCTCAATTGGATCAAATCCCGTATCGAGTCATTGAGCCATTCTCAATTTTGTAATGGATCAACCCTTCTGAATAATTGAAGAATTGCACTCAATTTCTTACCAAGCAAGTGTTTTAAATTAAATTATATAAGAGTTGTCTTAATATAACTTAGTTAATTTGACAAGTCTAGTAACAATTATAAATAACCGGTAAAAAGTTTGGTTTGACTTAACAAAAATAAAATAAGACTTTTTTCTTAATATCGAGACAACAACATATTAGATCGACCCGGATTTCATAACTTAACCTATTAAACCTGCCACTCGGATCATGGACTCCGTTCAATTTAACAACTTTATTTTTTAAAATTACTTTTTACTTAATAATATATGAACATTTGCCAAATACCGAGACATTTGTTTACGACTAAGATAACCTTATAAAAAACAAATCAAAACAAATTATGAATACCAATTCAAAATCAACCAAATATTAAAGGACAAAATTGATAACAAAATTCAAAAAGGTTCAATAGAAAGGAAAAAAAATTGAATGGAATTAAAAAAAAAACTATTTGGTATTGTTCTTAAACTCAACCTAGTGGGCTATCTTAAAACCTTTCATCTCAACTCCTTGTCTGACCCAGGTTTAAAATTAACCGGCATGGAAGTTAACTCTATGTGACCTAGTTGACTTGGTGTATCCAAAAGCAAATCAAATGACTATTAAAAACATGGTTTGACTTTACAGAAAAAAAATCAAGATGACATTTTTTTTTTTACTATTGAGACACAACATATTTAATCAACTCAAGTTTCGTAGCTTAACGTGCAAAACCTGCAATCCGGATCATAAACTCTAATGGATTTAAGATTTTTGTCTTTTAAAATAGTTTTTTTATTTAATGATATGATAACAAAAATAGACGCTTGCAAAAACTAAACATCAACCAAATTTCATAATGTTAATTTAAGAATTCAATAATCTCATAGAAAATAAATTAAAATAAATTATGACCAGTTCAAGATCAATAAAATTCTAAGGATGAAATTAGAAGAAAAGGATTTGGAAGGTAGAATTAAAAAATGAAAATAAAAAATAAGATTTTCATTGTATATATGAATAGTGTGTTGACTTTTAGGTCACATATTAATATTTTATGTATTTTTATGATAATAATTAAATGAAATTAGACTAATAATTTGCTTGATTGATATTGTAGAATGTATAGCATGTATATAACTGAATATGAAACTAATGTAAGATTATTCCAATGTTGTAATCCCTACAGTTACTGTCGTGTTCTGCCACATATATATAAATAGGAAAGGTTGGCTAAGGTACAACTTAGGTCATTCTATTATTCTCAACTTGATATCAGAGCCCTAAACAAATTAAAACACTTTCTCTTCTCTTTACTATGGACTTCTCATCCCAGTCGCAAGTTGCCTCCCTCTCTGCAGCACCGGCGATGCCGGCTTCCTTTTCGGCCGCAACCCTTGCCTCCTCCAATGCCTTTGTTCTGCTGTGGCCACAGCCTATAGATGGTGGCCACGCCCTCTTCAACCCAACCAATTCTCTTCTGCTACAACCTTTTTCTGCTGCTGCTACTGCAGATTTTGCCGCCAGCATTGTCTCCCTCTCCTACACTCACCACGTCATCTCTCTCAGGTTAACAAACACCAATTATCTATATTGCAGAATGCAGATGAAGTCGTATCTCCTAAGCCAAGGAGTTTTCAACTTTTTTGATGGTTCAAATTCTTGTCTCTCTCCACATGTTTCTTGCTTCCGATGGTACCTCTCTTCAAGTAAATTAGTTCTCTCTTTGTTGGAAACAACAAGACCAACTCATTCTAAGTGCTCTGCTTTCTTGTTATCCATGAAAGTTCTCCATCTTGTTGTTGACTGCCAAACATCAAGTTCTGTTTGACGCACACTTGAGCAAACTCTAACTTCCACATGCAACTCACATATTATACAACTTCATGGCTCCCTTCAAAATCTTCGACAAGGTGATAAGTCAGTAACTCAGTGTATGCAAAAGTCTAAAGTCTTATTTAATGAATTAGCCTCTGGTGGTCAGCTGGTATTGCTGGAGGATTTCTACTTATATATGTTTTGTGGCCTTCAAGGAGAGTTTAAGGACTTGGTAACAAGTCTTGTGACCAAAGCAAAGCCTCTCTTGTATGCTGATCTTCATAGTCATCTTTTAACACATAAATTCCTTCACAAAACATCCCTTTCATCCATGGGGTCTGCTGTCATCAATACACCTCTGATGCCTACGCCCAACACCCCTCCTTAAGTCTTTTTTTCTTACTGCTAGTCTCTTGGAAATTTTGGCCGCAACAGAGGCCGTTTCCATGGAGGATGGCGTCTCAACCAGTTCAACAACAAAGGGAACAGGTCTGCTGCATCCATACCTGATTTCTGCAGCCTCCCTAGCTCCTCCAATAGTGATGGCTGGCAGGGCAACTGGCAGCGCTGTAGGGGGTAAAATCCACGCTGCCAATTGTGCCAAACATTCAGCCATACAACCCCTCACTACCCTCAACTCCAGCATCGAGGCTATGGACAACAACCTAGTGCAAATCTGGCGCTGCATAATATTTCCTCAACAGGTACTGCCAATTGGTTTCCAGACACCAGTGAAAATCAACACGTTACACCTGACCTTGCACGTTTGGCTGCCTCAAAACCATATCTCAGTAATGATAATTTGCATGTTGGTGATGGTAAGGGACTCCCCATATATCATATCGGTCATACAAAAATATATACACCTCATCGTTCTTTCACTTTGTCTAGTGTTCTTCATGTTCTTGCAATCAGGAAACATTTGCTTTCTGTTCAAAAATTTTGTCTTGATAACAATATTTATTTTGAATTTCACCCTTTTGTATTTTATGTCAAGGATCTCAACACCAATCAAGTCCATCTCTCAAGTCAAAGTCAAGATGGTCTTTATGCTTTGTCTAAGTCCCTTTTGTATTTTATGTCAAGGATCTCAACACCAATGAAGTCCTTCTCTCAAGTCAGAGTCAATATGGTCTTTATACTTTGTCTAGGTCTTCCGTCACGTCAGTTCCTCAAGCCTATTGGCGTCCCTGCATTTCTGCTTCTGCCAATTTATGGCATCGTCAACTAGGTCATCCTACCTCTCGTATTTTTCAATTGTTAGTCTTAAAAAATAAGATTATTTGTAACAACAAACATCTTAATCTTCAATATCAAAGTTTTCCATTAGGAAAATCATCGTGTTTGTCTTTAGGACCTAAGGAGGTTCCACTTGAATTAGTTTTTAGTGATGTATGGGGTCCTGCTCCTCTTTTCTCCTCGGATGACTATCTTTATTTTGTTACCTTTGTTGATGCATACACAAAATATATATGGTATTATCCTATTGTTGCCAAGTCTAATGTTTATTCTATCTTTCCCCAATTCTAGACTCTCGTTAAGTGTAAATTTTCATTCAAAATAAAATATGTTTAAACTTATTAGGGTGGTGAATACCGTAAACTGTCCACTTTCTTTAAGACTATTGGTATTCAACATCGTCTGATTTGTCCTTACACTCATGAACAAAATGGAATACTAGAACATCGTCATAGGCATATTGTGGAAACAGGACTTACTCTTCTAGGGCAATGCAAAGCACCATTCTGATTTTGGAATTGTACTTTTGAAACCTCGATTTATCTTATAAATCATATGCCTATTCTTGTTCTTGCAAATAGATCTTTGTTTGATTGTTTGTTTCTACGGTCTCTTGATTATCATTTTTTACATACTTTTGGGTGTCTCTGTTTTCCTTTTTTGCGTCCCTATAACAATTATAAATTGGAATTTTCGTTCCTCTCCATGTGTGTTTCTTGGTTACAGCTCCTCGCACCTTGGTTATCGGTGTTTTAACATTGCATCTTAACACATTTATATATCTTGTCATGTCCGTATTCATGAACAGATGTTTCCATTTGATAATTATGAACAGATTGCAAAGGTTTCCTCCATTCCCCTCACCCAAACTGCCACTACTGTCCTCCCAAATCTACTCCATTCACCGTTGTTCCCCACCCATACAGCCCTCCCACCACAAACAGCCCACCCACCACAACATTCACCCTTCTCTTACCCATCATCACATACATGTTTATCTAACCATTCTGCTGCAGATACAACTTGCAAATCAGTCACCCCCACCTTTCAGCGTGAACCCACAGCTGGTGTTGGGACAACCTCTAGTTCTTCCTCTGCTCCTCCTCATTTGGCTAGTGTCCAAGCTGCTACCGACTCTGCCTCTGTTGACAGACTTGTTTCTACCGCCAGTCCTCTACTTATGGCAGATACTCCTTTAACCCTTTCGGCTGGCCTAGATCTTGTGGTTGATTTCTCCTCCTATCTGCTGCAGCAGGACATCTTATGGCCATCTTCTTCTTCTGTGCCGCCGCCCTTGACCAGCAAACACCATATGGTTCTTCGATCGCGGCAGCTGAAGACAGCCAATCTGGCTGCTTCCGCTGCCCCTGTTACTGCGTCCCCCCGGGTACTACACTCTCCCTCTTCAGAACCTCTTGCTTTCTCTGATGCTGACAAGTATGTCGTTTGGCATAATGCTATGTGTGATGAGATCAAGGCTTTGCACTCTAATCACATTTGATCTTTAGTTCCCTTTCATCCTTTGATGAACATTGTTGGTAGCAGATAGGTGTATCGAATCAAGTGTCGTGCTGATGGCAGTATTGAGCGTTATAAAGCACGCCTCGTTGCTATAGGTTTTACCCAATAGGAAGGCATTGATTATTTTGAAACCTTCAGCCCAGTTATTAAGCAAGCCATCATCTGATTGTCTTCTCCATTGCGGTTTCGTGCAATTGAAAGATTCATCAACTTGATATTCACAATGTCTTTCTCAATGGCGTTCTTACCGATAAGGTCTACATGAAACAATCTCCAGGTTTTGTTGACTCTACTCTTCCATCTCATGTGTGCACATTGCACAAGTCATTATATGGTTTAAAACAAGCAACGAGGGCATGGTACACTTGTCTGAGTGATTTTTTGCTCTCCATTGATTTTCTTACCTCAAAGTTTGACACCTCCCTGTTCATTTTGTCTGATGACACTAATATCTTTAATCTTCTGGTGTACGTTGATGATATCCTGCTTACGGGTAGCAACTCTGCTATGCTCCATCGCCTAATACAGTTACTAAGCTTTGATTTAAAGTTTTGTGACTTGGGTGCAGTTCACTACTTTCTGGGTATTGAAGTTCAGTCTACATGTATGGGTTTGATGCTTTGTCAACACAAATATATTATTGACATCCTCACTCAAGTTGGTATGACTTCTTGCAAACCCATTGACACTCTAGTCTCTCCTTCGAAAGTTACTATATTGCTGGATACTTCATTCTCTAATCCTACAAGGTTTCGTCAAATCATGGGTGCTCTTCAGTATCTTACCTTCACCCACCTAGATATATATTTTACTATTAAACAGATTCTGTAAATTTATGCATGCTCCTACAAACTCTCATTCGATCGTTGTTAAGCATATTTTACGTTACCTTAAAGGTACGACATCTTACGGTTTCCATATAACTCACGGTTCCTCTTTTGCTCTTCATGGTTTTACAGGTGCAGATTGGCTGGTAGTATTGATGATCGCAAGTCTACGAGTGGCTACCTTATCTTTTTTGGTTAGACATCAAGTCTACGAGTGGCTACCTTATCTTTTTTGGTTAGACATCAATTTCATGAAAATCCAGCAAGTAATGCATAGTTGCTCGCTCCTCTACTGAAGCTGAGTATAAAGCCTTAGTAGACGTTACTGCTAAGGTCATTTGGCTTCAATATTTGTTAACAGATCTACAGGTTCCCTCCATCTCGGCTCTTACCATTTGGTGTGATAACCTTGGCGCCACCTATCTCTCTGCGAATCCAATTTTCCATGCTCGTACTAAGTATGTTGAGGTAGATTATCACTTTGTTCACGACCGAGTTGCAAAGAAAGAGATTCAGATTTGTTTTATCCCCTTTCAGGATCAACTTTCCGATGTCTTCACCAAACCGCTTTTTGTTGCGTCCTTTACTGCTTTTCGATTCAAGCTTCGGGTCGATCCTTCACCCTTAGTTTGAAGGGGCATATTATAGAATGTATAGCATGTATATATCTAAATAGGAAATTAATGTAAGATTATTTCAATGTTGTAATCCCTATTGTTACTGTCGTGTTATGCCACATATATATAAATAGGAAAGGTTGGCCTACATCGTAAGCCATTCAATTATTCTCAAATATTGAGAACATGTTTAAACAAGTTTATATGAAGATCATTAACAAGCATGAAAAATTAAATGAAAAAAATCAATCAACAAGTCCAAGATTTATTTTTGTACAAATTATATAAATCTTTATATCTAACTTAATAACACAAATTTAAATGAATTCACACACTTCACATTGCATGTATTCTAGCATCAATTTTTTTTCTCAATTTTTTAATTTTTGGCTCTCTTAGTATTGTAGTGACTAGATAGGTGATGTTACGTCGTAGGGCCGAATCAATTTTTTCAAACCTAAAGAAATGATGTTTAGGCGACACCAACATTTTTTAAGATGCAAGACAAATCATACACTTGATTCATTGACATAACTAGCTTCAATTAGCTTGTTTAATTTAATAATATGATAAAAAAAGCATCAACAATAAATAAAGGAATAAAAAAGTAGCAACAATTAAATATAAAAATGAGCTCCCAATAGCATAATCTGGAGAAGAAGAAAAAAGCTCGTTGGAGATTCATTGTCGCTCTATCGTTGACACTGCTCCACCACCAAAAAGATCACACCGTGACGGTTTTTAACATCTTTGTAAAAGGTCACACTGCGAGTCTACAACATCAAAAAAGTTGCGTGCTCCGCTAAAGTAACTACCCTGAAAGCAAACCAAACAAAATGTAATGAAGTGAGCATCTAGTGTTTATATCTAATAAGATAATTTCAATTAATTAAAAAAAGTTAATTGAAAAAGAATAAATTCAACAAAGAATGAAAAATAAAATAAAATAACAACGAAAAATTAGGTAATTTTCAAAATTAGTGAAAAGTCTTATACAAAGAAAATAATAAAAAGATAATAGAGTGAGATATTCAATTAAATAATGTTTAAGAATGAAATTGCAAAAAAAAAAAAAAAACATTACCTTTGAAAAGGAAAAAAAAAAACAAGCAAACTTAAATGAATCTCTTAAACCTGGATTAATCTCTCAAACTCACAACCCATTATATCCTAGACCTAAACTCAGTCAAGAATCTCAAATCTCAACCAATTTAATACTAAAAAATAAAACCGAAAAAAAAATCAATTTAAAAAGCTTTCCAAAACAAAAAAGTAGCAATAAAAAGAATAAAAATAAAATGTAATAGGAAAAAAACCAGTAAGAGAATGAAATCGAAAAAAATAAATTTTAAAAAGATCTCAAATACAACAAATAGTAATAAAGAGAATATGGACAAAATATAACATATGAGAAAATCAAAGGATGCAATAAAAAAAATCCAATTTTATAAATGATTTCATATAAAAAAAATAATCAAGATAACATGGACCAAATCAAAAGAAAAAAAACAAATTGAAATGCTGATTTTAAGATTTATAGGGTCAAACATGAAAATTAAAAAGGAGAAAGAAAAAGAAGAAGAAAACAAAAGGTCATTAGGGCCACACCGAAGGTCCGTTGACCACATGTGTTATCTGGTGATTGAGGGGGCACCATGACGTATCAAATGACGCCTCGAAAGTCAAAGTTTGGCTGTCTAGTGACTCCTCGTGTGCCACCCGAAAAGCATGTCGCGCCATCAACCTTTATTAATAATATTTATGTTTATTAAATTACAGAATAGCTTTTAAGTGAGCCTGATTGTAACAAGAAAATTAGAATGAAAAGATGAAAATACTCATTAATACAAGCTAAAGAAATTTTGATTTTAAAGATATTTTAATTATTTTAAATGTGTTTAAATTTTGATTTTATAGCTCATGAATACTAAGTAAAAAACATAAAAGTAATTTAGTTAGTTTATTATGCCAACAAAATGTTAAAAATTGATTTATCTAGTCAATATAATAATGGCAAAAAAATACTATGATAAAGATTTTATTACTTTCAATAAGTTAATTAATTTTGTTTAGAAAAAATAATAATATCAGTTTTAAACTACACTACTCTACTCAGTTCTTTAATTTTAATTTTAATAAAGCAAAAATTAGGACAGCACCATCAAATTTCAGGTAAGGGTCTATCTGGTGGTGTTCTGCACTGTTGCTTGGTCATAGGGAGCCTCCTCTGTTTTCAGAGGGAAGAAGACGAAGAATGGAAATGACAAACGGCTGCGTTTCGGACTGGAAGTGGTAATCTATCCATTTGGTCCTTCGAGTTTCAACACTTTTTAATCGGGCCCCTGGACAGAATTTCAGCGTCTTATACAAAATGGTCCTTGGACCTTAATCACTTGTAATTTTGCCCTTAATTAACTCAGAAATTTAATATTTATTCAATTATGCACCTGATTTCAATAATTAAACTAATTATAAGCCTAATTAAGTCTTTAAACTTATCTGTTCTTCAATCATACTCCCGATATCATTAAATAAACCCAATCAAAGTTTAATTGAAACTCCATACTAGTTAATTATTTCAATTTCCTTCCAAATTAACTTCCAAAGTCATAAACCAACATGATTAACCCCTCAAAGCTTTCCATTTGTGTTGTCTTGATCCAAACCTTAATTTTTATTCATTTCATTTTTTTTGTTGTCAAAAATTAGGATGTCTCCTGTGGAGTTTGCAAAACTCATTGTCCAATGTCTCAAAGTTTAGATGATATGCATACATTGTTACCTGATTTGAAATATAGGCTCCAATTTCTTCTTAATCTTCTTGTTTGCTTGATTGATGACGACCTGCTATCTCTGATTTAAGTAATCTTTGTCGTTTGGCTTCTAGCTTACTCAAGTTGGCCCATGTAAGTCTCTTCCCCAATTCGTTTACACAACTTAGCCTTTAAGGTGCCTATCGTGACCCACTTGCTTGCTAAAGATTTTTCATCTTATCCATTAATTTGAGAGGATCATTCATTAATCCCCGTCTCACATTTAAAAATATTCGTTGTCACTTGCTGAAAGGATCAAGCTGCCTTTTATAAACCAAGATGCCCCCTTGTCTTGTCATAGGAAATGTTCATCTCTTTTTCTAAAAGGGATCGATTTTTCCTTTTAAACATAATGTTTCCCCCTTGTACTGGTCATTGCTCTTAGGTGTGCTTTGTCAACAACTCTGCCAAATAATGGTTTTTTAAGCGACCATTTTCACATTTCTCTCATTTTCAATTTGGTGAAGGAATATTTGTCCAGAATGGATCTCGAAATCTTGACCTTGCATTTTGAAAACAAAAATTGTTTTGATGTAAGTTTAAAAACATTTGCTTTGGAAATCTTGCAACTTCTAGGTTTTTTCTCGGAAAACAGATTATTTGCTCTTATATTTGACGATATTGTATTTGGTGGAAGTACATCATGAGGTGACCATTTATATCTTTTGGTTTTCTAAAGTGAAGGGCTCGAGAAAAAGCTTGAGGTTTTGTTTGAGAAAAACTTGTCTCTTTTTACAAGTAGAATGTCAAAAATATCATTTTAAATAAACATCAAATTATTTTTGAAACCAAAATGCAAGTTCAATTTTTCAAAATTCTAATGGGGAAGCTGATTTTGGTAAAAGAGATGAATTGATCTATGAGATCACGCGAGGTTGCATGGGTAAATTTGTGGGTTTATTTTTTTGGTACTTGCAGGCACTTTCTATGAAAAATATGCAAAGAGAATTTATTGGCCCAACCCTTTTTCATTGATTCGATAAGAACTTATACATTATGGATAATATTTCTTTACAGAATCAGAGTTCACAGGCCTAACTACATCTTCTCCATCCATTCTTGTTAGTATCAATGCCCCCTGAAAACGCCTTCTTCACTATGTAGGGACCTTCATAATTGGGCGCCCATTTACTACGATCTTCTCCTAGTAGTAGTATGATTTTTCTCAATACAAGATCTCATTCTTTGAACTCTCTTGGTCAAACTTTCTTATCATATGCCTTAGCCATCCTTCTTTGATACAGTTGGTGGTGACACATCGCGGCTAACCTTCTCTCGCCGATCATATTTAGCTGCTCATATCGTATCTTGGCCCACTCAGTCTCCTCGAGCCCTGATTCTATAAGGACCCTTAAAGAGGGAATCTCTACTTCTAATGGTACCACTGCCTCCATTCCATATACTAGAGAGTATGGTGTAGCCGCCGTTGATGTCCTCACTGCTATTCGATATGCATGGAGAGCATAAGGAAGCCATTCATGCCAATCTTTATAAGTAATCACCATTTTTTGAACAATCTTCTTTATATTTTTATTGACAGCTTCTATGACGCCGTTCATCTTAGGCCTGTAAAGAGATGAGTTGGAATGCTTGATCTTCCACTTTGTGCACAAGTCTGCTATCATTTTTCCATTGAAGTTTTGAGCATTATCAGTTACTACTCTCTCAGGTACATCGTATCTGCATATTAGATCTTTCTCGATGAACCGTTTGACAACCTTCTAAGTCTTATGGGCGTACGAGTAGGCCTCTACCCATTTGGTGAAATAATCAATCGCTACAAGGATAAAACAATGCTCGTTGCTGGCTTTCGGGTTAATAGGTCCGATCACATCTATCCCCCACATTGCGAAAGGCCAAGGGGACACCATGTTGAATAAAGGTGTGGGAGGTGCATTAAATTTGTCGCTATACACTTGACATTTGTGGCACCTTCGGACAAAATTTATGCAATCTTTCCTCATAGACAACCAAAAATAAACCGCTCTTTACATTTGCCTAGCCATCATGTGTCCGTTTGCATGGGTAGCACAAATTCCTTCATGCACTTCTTGCAGGGCTTTGTTGGCTTCTAGATCACTCAGACACCTCAGCTAGGTCCCATCAAATGACCTTTTATACAAAATCTCCTCGTCTATATAGTATTCCATAGCCATTCTTCTCAAAGTCTTTTTATCTATCTTCAAAGCTCCTGATGGGTACTCTTGATATTGGTTGAACCTTTTTATATCTATATACCATGGGTTAACGTTCTCTTCTTCTTCTATTAAACCACAGTGAGCAGGAGAATTTATGATCTCTATGCCTATAGGCTGAATTTTTGCACCACCACCAATTGTAGCCATGGAAGCTAGGATAGCTAAAGCATCGGCAAACTGATTTTTATCCCTCCCCAAATGAGTAAATTTTATTTCATCCAAGCTTTCAGCCAATTTAGAGAGGTAATCTTGGTATGGTCTTAATTTTTCATCTTTTGTCTGCCATTTACCCTTTACCTGACATATTATCAACATCGAGTCTCCATATACTTCTAATTTCCCTATCCTCATCTCTAATGCTCCTTCTAATCCATGTATAAAAGCCTCATACTCAGCTGTGTTGTTTGTGCAACTAAAATGCAGCTTTATTGAGATGGGATATTGCTTTCTTTTTGGGGAAATTATCACAGCACCTGCCCCGTTGCCAGATACATTCACTACGCCATCAAAATACATGGTCCACCAATCACTCTTCTCTTCTCTTTTTGTTACTAGCACATCTTCATCAAGGAAGTCGAAGTTCAATGGTTCATAATCCTCAACGATGTTATCGGCTAAATGATTGGCGATTGCACTACCTTTTACTGATTTTCTTGTCATGTAGATGATGTCATATTCAGCCAGTAATACTTGCCATCTGGCTATTCTGCTCGACATATATGGCTTTTCAAATATATACTTCACTGGGTCCGTCTTTAAGATCAGCCAGGTAGTGTAGTATAACATATATTGTCGCAGTCTTTTCGCACTCCACACCAGACTACAACATAATTTCTCTACCATACTGTAACAGGATTCGTACTCTGTGAACTTCTTACTCAAATAATAGATGGCTTGTTCTTTTCTTCTTGACTCATCTTGTTGCCCATGCACACAACCCATGGCCAATTCAATCATCGTTAAATACAAAATAAGAGGTCTTTCATGTACGGGTGGTACCAATAACAGTGGTTTTTGCAAGTATTGCTTGATTTTATCAAAAGCTTCTTGGCAATCTTCATCCCATATTCCAGGATTCTTCTTTCTGAGTAGTCGAAAAATCGGTTCACAAGTGACTGTAAGTTGTGAGATAAAACGAGCAATATAGTTCAAGCGCCCCAAAAAACTTCTAACTTCTTTTTCTGTCTTTGGAGCGGGCATGTTTTGTATAGCTTTCACTTTGTCATGATCTACTTCTATGCCTTTATCACTCACCACAAATCCCAATAATTTACTTGATTTTACCCTGAATGTGCACTTCGCGGGATTCAACTTCAACTGATACTTTCTCAACCTTTCGAACAATTTCCTCAGAGATAGGATATGGCTCTCTTCATCTTTGGACTTTGCGATCATGTCATCCACGTAGACCTCAATCTCCTTCTGCATCATGTCATGAAAAAGTGCTATCATTGCCCTTTGGTATGTCGCCCCAGCATTCTTCAACCCGAATGACATCACTTTATAACAGTAAGTTCCCCATAGGGTGACAAATGTTGTCTTTCTTTTATCTGGTTCCGCCATTTTAATCTGATTATACCTAGAGAATCAATCCATGAAAGAATAGGTGGAGCTCTTAGCAGCATTGTCCACCAATATGTCTATGTGGGGTAAGGGGAAATCATCCTTTGGGCTTGCCCTATTCAGATCCCGGAAATCCACACATACCATGATTTTATTGTCCTTCTTGGGTACCGCTACAATGTTAGACACCCACTCAGAATATTCCACTACCTCTAAGAAACCAGCATCCCACTATCTTGTTATCTCTTCTTTTACCTTGAGTAGCTTCTGCTTGACTGACTTACAACCCTCAATTAGAGGTAGCTTGTGTACCACTTTTTCAATATCCAGGCTTGGCATATCAGCATCTGACCAGGAAAAAATGTCTACATATTCTTGTAAAAGGGCGACCAACTCATTCTTCACATCTGCAGCAATTAACATTCATATTTTCAACTCCTTTTTGTTATGCTCAGTGCCTATATTTATTAATTCCAGTTCCTTTTTTGTCGGCTTCCATGCGTGTTCAGGCTGTTCTATAAGCTTTGTGAACTCTTCAATGTCTTCCTCCCCACATTCCTCCTTATCCATTATGATTTTATCGAAATTAGGCCAATTATTCTCAATGTAATGGGTTTGTAAGTTTATCGCTGATCCGCTTTCAGATTTCCTGAAAGCAGAAAGTCATTTGGTTATGAGTACAAAATGAAATAGTGAAACCAAAAAGGCATGATGAAAGGAAAAAACAAAACACGTGATCTCATTAACTGGAAAAGATAGAAAGGCTTAATAACAGAACCTCATTGCCAACATCTTGAGCCATGATTGTTGGCAACACATAATTATTCAAACCAAATGTAACAATAATGAAAAAGAAAGCAACAAACAAATATTACTTTTTAAAGATAATCGGGACTCCTTGAATTTCCTAATTGTTCAACTTTTCCCCTTCCGCTAATATCCTCATGAATTCGAGTGGGTCATCTTCTAGAGCACCCATAGTCAGTTGAGGTAGTACTTCATTGGGGCTTTCTTCCACTTCCAAACCTCTCTTGGGTTCTTGTTTGATGACCTCTTCTGGACAGTCGATGGTAGTGCCACTAAATTCTTTGCTTATCCTTTCAACTTCCCCCTCAACCTTTATCACTTGTGTGAGTCCTGGGAATGTCATGTGGATTGAAGGGATTTGTATCTAGTCTTCATTTGGCTCCCTCCCTTCAATCTGAGCCAACCTCCTTTCCCTCTTGAGCTCGACTGCTCTTTTAAAATCTGCCTTTCCAGGCTTAAAACCTAAGTCGAACCTCTGATCAGCGCATTTCATCTTTATCACATTGATCCTCTTGGGCATTACTATGATGGGGTCATACTGGAATGGCAGCTCGTGCTTCAAAAAGTATTTAGCAGCCATTCTTGCAGCCTTAAAGACCTTTGGTTTCCTTCTTGTTGTATTGTCATGTACTTATTCAGCATTTACTACCTCAAATGCAAGGAGATTTCCATCCTTACTCTCCTCCACCTCTACATAAGGAACCGACACGTTTCTCATCGTATTCAAAACCTCATTAGCCTTCACTGTCACCAAATTTCCATTGATGATGAATTTGACCCGTTGGTGTAATGAGGATGCCACAGCTCGGGCTTCATGGATCCAAGGTCTTCCCAACAACATGTTATACGAGGGATGGATATCCATCACTTGTAAAGTTACTTGAAATGGTTGGGGACCAAGTTTCAGTTCGATGTCAATATTTCCAATAATTGGTCTTGGCGACCTATCATATGCTCTAGCCGTCATGGTAGTTGGCTTCATGTGAGAGGCGTCCAAAGACATTTTATCAAGCATATGCCTTGGCAACACGTTTAAAGCTGAACCATTATCTATTAGTAATTTGGCAATCACATAATCCTTGCATTTTACTGTGATATACAATGGGTTGTTGTGACCGGTTCCCTCATGATTTAGTTTGTCATCGGTGAAGTAGATATAGTTGCTCACTTGAATCCTTCCTACGAAATGTTCTATTGAATCCTGCGTGATATCTTGAGGAACATATGCTTCATTGAGGACCTTCTGGAGTGTGTTTCTGTGCAGCTCTGAACTCAACATTAATGATAGTAGAGAGATCCTAGCAGGAGTCTTTTTCAGCTGATCCACCACACTATATTCACTATGCTTCATTAGTTTCAGGAATTCGTTAGCTTCTTCATCACTTACTAGTTTGTTTACCTCATCTATTTCCATCATATCTTTTCCCCTAGTCCTTATTTGGTCTTCTAGTTCTTGAGGGGTGAAACACCTCCCACTTCGAGTTAATCCTTCTATTTCAGCATGAAATACAAGAGCGCGTTTTGTGATATGAAAAGAGTTTCCATAATGATGAGGTAGGGCATTATAGTTCCCATTGTTTATGCTTGCGGGTTTGGCCAAAATCATTATTGGGGGTCCTGCTTCTGTCTGCTAGTATCTACAAACTTCCTCCTTTTGGTTGAAACCAGTCACCATCCCTACTTGATTTTTTTCATCGGCTGTTACTACTCTTAACAATCCTAGTGTCATCATATCTCCCACCTCCGACTGCAACTCTTCACAAGAGTTTATATGGTGCCCCATATGCTTATGGTATTCACAGTATTAGTCCATATATTCTACAACTTGTGTTTGGGTAGGTGCTTTAAGGTGCCCAGCCAGTTTTAGTATCTTGTACAATTTCTCCTTTGTTAGCTTTGGGATTGCATCTTTCTTTTCTCCCACTTCTACAGCGTTCACCCCTTCACTTTCGGAAGCATGGTTTGGTAGCGGGTTTGTTCTTACGTCGGGAGATTTATTAAAAGAAATCCATCTTGTCTTGATGAGTTGAAGGATTTTTCTTTTAAATCCCAAACACCCATCAATATTATGGCCTACCGCGCCAGCATGGTATTCACATTTTTTATCTGGTTTGTACCAATTAAGGAATGGTGGTTGTAAAGGTATCAATGGCACAGGCACCACTTGACCAATGCCGAGCAGTCTTTGATTACATTTCCATGAGTGGCATGGGTAACGGTGGAAGTTGCTCTTGGTCTGGAGGGAAATTTCTACGCGGGCAAAAGGTGTTGTTGGCTTGGTTGTTTAGGTTGTTTTGGGTGTTTGGTTGGTTTCCAGGAAATGGTGATGCGAAATTTAGGTTAGATACGGAGGAAGTGGGTATAAAGGGCTTGAAATTGTAGTTATCTTGGTAAGTTTTCTTCCTCTCTTTGCTCTCATCTCCAATGTTGTGAATTTTAGTTTCCTTCCTACGTCCAACAAAATCCCTCTTTTTACTAGGATCCGTAATCCTACCCATTCGATCAGCTTGCTTGATTCTTTCAGCTATAACAACCAAATCAGAGAAATTTTGTGCAGAACTTCCGACTAGGTATTCAAAGTATGGGGCTTTGAAAGTATTAGAGAATAGGCCTATCATCTCCTTTTCCAAAAGTGGTGGATTAACCTGTGCTGCCGTTTTGCGCCAACTTTGTGCGTACTCCCTCACGGATTCCTTATGGCCTTTTTCCAAGGTATGCAAGCAGGATCTATCAGGAGCTATGTCCATATTGAACTTGTATTGCCCAACAAAGGCGTCCACTAGGTCTTTCCATCCTTTCACCTTGGTGTTGACTAAGCGCATGTACCAAGTAAGAGCAACTTCACTCAGACTATCTTGGAAGAAATGGATCAACAACTTCTCGTCATGTACTTCTTCAGCCATCTTATTACAGTATGCTTTAAGATGAGTCACCAGGCATTGAGTTCCGGTGTACTTAACAAACTCTAGCACCTTAAACTTCTTAGGAATAACTACGTTTGGTACTAAACACATCTCGACGACTTTCACAGGGTCATACAAATTATTTCCTTCGACTGCCCTCACCCTCTCTTCTAGGGCAACCCACTTCTCTAGTCCTTCATCTCCTACCATTTTGTCATGGTGAGACTCTACCAAGGTTGGCTCAACAGTCTTAGGGATCCTCATTGGGTATACAGGCTGAGTTGGGAAATGCGTAACGTATTGGGACTCAGACGAGATTCTACTTGTCCCTAAATTTGATGGATTGAAGAGAGTCGCAGGCATTGGCGGGATCTGGGCTGTGAAAGCTGGTTGGGTGGATGTTCCTTCTCCTGATTTAGATCTCAAAGCCTGTTCAAGTAGGCTAGTAAGCCTGGCGACATCTTTCTTCAGACTCTCTAACTCTTTTTGATGTTGGGCCTCCAACTGAGCTCTTTCCTCATTTTGCATTTTTTTCCGTGATCGTGTGTTATGGGTACGTTTTAATGGGGACCTATATTTCACCTGGAGTGCAGTCTTATGACCGTCTATAAGTGTATGTTCAAAAATGCATGAAGATGAATGCAATATATTGGGTATGGATTTGTTTTTTGGGAGGGTGCATAATGATTGCTATTCTTTGGATGCGTGGTCAACTCTGAATCCAATATGCATTGCCAGGAGATCTGTTGAGCTTTTTGCCATCTGAGCTTTCAGCCATGTATACACACATTGTGAATCAAAAATAGGGGTCTTGGCCCTTTTATTTAACTCATCAAAATTTCGTTACAAACGATGATTGTTATAATCTATTAGTGGGGTAAAGGCACTGCTTATATTAGTTATAGCTTTTAGAAATGTATCAATGTTATCCATGCTCCTTCGATACCTCGCGATGTCTCCCCCAACTTGACGAGCTTCCACTCTTAACCAATGGGCTTCAGCTGCAGCTCGATCAATTTGCTCTTGTAATTCCCTTATCCTTTCAGCATGGATCAAGTTGTTTCTGGACAGTTATCTAATGTTTGATTGTGATTCTCCATCATTTTCTGGTTTTCACGCAACTATTCAGTCTTCGCTTCTTCCTTAACCAACTTAGTCCTTAATGCTTTTGCCTCAACTTTACTACTATTGAGTTCAAGTCTCAAATTCTAGGTGGCCTTGACTGTCTTCTTGGTCTTTCCCAACTCCACTTCGACTTCATTTAGCTGTCTCTTGAGTTCTTTTATATCTTTCAAACGCTTTCTTGCTACAGCTTGGGTTTTGACGGCCAGTTCCTCCCAATGCTGGGCCTTTTCTACCTGAAGCGTCTTGTCCTTATTGATGGCTTTTAGTGATTCCAAGTCGTCCATGGCTTTCCTCCAATCTCGGCCCACAGAGTCTCTTTCTTCCTCAGCTGACTTCCGCATAGTCTTTTCCTCAGTTAACTGATGCTCTAAGGACCTTCTTAACTCCTTTGTTTTGAGCTCGGTTTGCAACAGTTTTACTTGCTCCCTCAATTCTTCTTCACAACTCGCCCTCTTTCTTCGAGTGTCCACGGACTCAAAAACCTCTACTATGTTGGTAACTCCTCTGTTACGCCATTCGGGATATTTTTTGCTAACCGTGGGATTCCTCGATCCATTCTCCTTTTTTATCAGTAACAAATATTTCCAATCTTATTTAATGCTTTCTAACATCTCCATGGTGGTCCCTTTATATACCCCAGTAAAAGGAGTTATGTCGACCGTCCTAGGGATGCTTTGTATGTTCCTATGTTGCCTGCAACTAAGGCAGGTGCGTAACTGATATATCTCATTACTCCAATTAATGGTACCCAAGGCTTTTCCCCACAACTCATTAAGCTTGCCACATTCCTCATCCACGGAGCTCTCCAATTAAAAATGCTTAACGGAAGTCTTTGTAATTTTACCTTCCAGTCATTTTCAGAAAAATTCTCCCACTACTCTAACACGAACAACTCGAGTGGCTTTTGGTCGAACCACCAGAAATTTTTGAATATTGGCATCTCTGTTTCTATATGGCTTGCTAACTAAATAAATAGTAATGAGACATAGCATCTCATGGAACCTTTACTTGTTTTCTTGCAATGATTAAGAGACAGGAAGATTTTAGCTAAAATTACCGCACATGGGTTGATCTTTGTCTTTTCATACTCCACAAACAAATTAGCGGCCTCTAGATTGATAATTCTCATAGTAGAGGGACATAGAACTAAACCAAATATTCCTAAAGCCAATATTCTGTGTTTCTCCATTTTAGCACTAGGATTAGCCTTTTTAGCAATCAACAGTTCCTCCAATCGTTTCCATCTAAGACCGCCAGAGTTATCTTTCTCTTTATATGGGATTAGTTGAGGGATTCCCAACAGTTTGGCAAGCTCATCCATGGTGTCATCAATTCTCTAGCGAAAGTACACTTTATGGGCATCTTCGGGGAATTCAGTCAACACACTATATTCTTCAATGGTCGGTGTCATATCGACACTTCAAAATGTGAAATGTCGGTAATCAAGATCCCAGAAATAGGTCAGGGCTTTTATAGCTGATGACAATATTGGCACTTTCAAAAGGTGCAAAATCCTCCCATATTTCATGGCAAACTCTGCTTCGTCTATCTGATACTTGGTAAGCGAAAACAATCGGTTAGTGTCATTTATTATGCACCTAATATCTTTAAGTAGTGGTGTCTCACTAGCATTCAGTCTAGGGCAGTCTCCCTCAGTCATTTGCAAGGATTCAAATTCGAGTCCATACTCAACAGTCGTTAACTCACGAATAGCAGCCATTATGTCACCCGAAAGCCCTGTAATAAGGATGCTTATATGTTAAGCTTATCTCAGTGAAATTATGCAAGGATTTACCTAAAGCATAGATTCTAATCTTTAAATGCATCAGGGTAGTTTTGCTATCTTGTCTTCAAGGTCTTTCGCATGCTCAGTGATCGTCCTCGAAAGGTTGATATGGGGTTTACAAGCAACGTGAAGATAAAGGCCCTGAGTAATATCAGTTCGGCATATCGACCACTATTGAGCAAACAATCATGCGAGAGTTGGATAGTTTTGCGAGCCTTACCCAAGCTAAAGTCATTGGGGTGTCGTTACTCCTCCACTTATCTTAAATTTGATACCACACGTATTTTTAAAAATGAGATAAGTGATGCGTGAAGACCTTAGATTCATATCCAATATATATGCATGATAAACATGAAAAACAACGCATGCTAAAACAGTAAAAAGAGAAAAAATAAATAAATAAATAAAACATGATAAACTCAACATAGTCACAACAAGGAGAAAACAACAGTGCGACAAATATAGTTTAGCAACAAAAAAAAAAGACAAATAGCAAAGCTTAGTCCTAAGGTCCCCAATGGAGTAGCCATTTCATCACACCCGGACATCGTGACGATCGATAAAAAAAATCTGGATAATGGAAAAAGAACATATATCTGGCATCTTGTTCTTTGGGGGAAACAGTCTTGTTCAAGGAGTCGCCACCTAGTATTATGGTCACTAAAAACCCTAATTGGTCAACAAAGATTCTATAGTACGGGACTGGTTGCGCAAAAGGAAAGATGTTATCATCCCTTAAGCGTCCTCCCTAAGGCAGGTTGCATTGCTAGTTTTGTCTAAAATTGCTAAGAATTTGTTCTCATTTTTCCCTTTTTTATTATTCCTTTCATGTTCCTGACTCTGGCGTTAGTGAACAACTCCTACGAGTATTTCCAACTCTTGCATTGGTAAATATCACACAAATCCAAAAATACGATACTCCTGACTCTGGCATCAGTGAATATTTTCGTGAAAAATGAATTTGAAAAAGAAATTTTCTATGTCATTTTTTGTTTATCCTTTATTATTATTTGCCCTTTTTAGATGGAAGTAAAAAAAAAAAAAAACATTGCACGATAGATTTGCATTTAACTAAAAAAAAATACGATACTCCTGACTCTGGCATCAGTGAATATTTTCGTGAAAAATGAATTTGAAGAAGAAATTTTCTATGTCATTTTTTGTTTATCCTTTATTATTATTTGCCCTTTTTAGATGGAAGTAAAAAAAAAAAAAACATTGCACGACAGATTTGAATTTAACTAAAAAAAAATACAAAATGCAAAGAAAAAAATAAGTCAAAGTGCGAGGGGCCCACAAATAAATCAACAAAGATCCCTAAATATTTTTGAAATTTTTTGATATCGAAAAGGGGTTCATTTGGCCAAATATCAAACTAACATGGCATAAATATTATGGTCAAGGAATAAGGGTGTGTTTTGCCAAACACACCCTTAGCAAACACACTTTGGGCTGGCTGGGCCTAAAGCCCAGACCCGGCCCACTCCTTTTTTAAAGGCTAAGTCTAGCCCACCCCGCATGGGCTAGGTTGGACTCATCCGGCCTAGCCCGGTCACTGGCCCAAACCAGTGACCCGGCTCGGCAGCAGGCACACGTGGTTCAAACCACGCGTCCGCTGCACAGGGCGAAGGTGATTAAATTACCTTCACCCTGTTTTCTTCTTCTTGTAATGAAATAAATAGAAACAAATGGAAAAAAGGAAGGGCTTACCTGGCGATGACGAAGACGAGGGCGACAGTAATAGTCGAGCAATCCTGGAGAATTCTCTCTTCTTCCTCCTTCTTTCGACTTCTCTTCTTTCTTTTTTTTGTTCGATCTCCCCTCTCTTTGCTTGTGTTCGTTTTATTAATCGGTTCACCTCCTTTTTTTCCTTTACTTCTCCCCTTCGGCTTTGTATTTATAGGGGATGCGCTGGTGTTTCACTGAGACTTGGATATCTTAGATTGATCATTATCTTCCTAGGGCAGTGATCTTCATGAGGATAGGATTTGAGACTCCGTGTTTTGGTTGGATGGGGACACCAACAGTCCTGCCATTGTCGGACTGTTGGAAGTGGTTTTCTTCACGCGTCAATGGTTTGTTCTTGCGGCGAGGGACATGGACACGAACTAAGCAGCTGGTGGTGGAGGTTGTGTGCACCGTATTGTGTCTGGTGGTGTTATGCACTGTTGCTTGGTCACAAGGAGCCTCCTCTGTTTTCAGAGGGAAGAAGACGAAGAATGGAAATGACAAACAGCGTCGTTTCTAACTGGAAGTGGCAATCTCTCTAGTTGGTCCTCCGAGTTTTGACACTTTTTAATCGGGCCCCTAGATAGAATTTCAGCGCCTTTTACAAAATGGTCCCTGGACCTTAATCACTTGTAATTTTGCCCTTAATTAACTCAGAAATTTAATATTTATTCAATTATGTCCCTGATTTCATTAATTAAACTAATTTTAAGCCTAATTAAGTCCTCAAACTTATCTGCTCTTCAATCAAACTCCTGATATCATTAATTAAACCAAATCAAAGTTTAATTGAAACCCCATACTAGTTAATTCTTTCAATTTCCTTCCAAATTAACTTCTAAAGTCATAAACCAACATGATTAACCCCTCAAAGCTTCCCATTTGTGTTATCTTGATCCAAACCTCAATTTTTATTCATTTCATTTTTTTTGGTCAAAAATTAGGTTATGAAAAAGGTGATAAGTCGGTAACTCAGTTTATGCAAAAGGCTAAGGCCCTATTTAATGAATTAGTCACTGGTGGTCGATCGGTATCGCTGGAGGATTTCAACTTAAATGTGTTTCGTAGCCTTCGAGGAGAGTTTAAGGACTTAGTAACAAGTATTGTGACCAAAGCAGAGCCTCTCTCGTATGCCGATCTTCATAGTCATATTCTAACACATAAATTCCTTCATAAAACATCCCTTTCATCCATGGGGTCTGCTGTCATCAATACACCTCTGTTGCCCACGCCCAACACCCCTCCTGCAGTCTTCTTTTCTCACTGCTAATCTCCTGTAAATTTGGCCGCAACAGAGGCCGTTTCCATGGAGGATGGCGTCCCAACAGTTCAACATCAATGGGCACAGGTCTGCTGCGTTCAGACCTGATTTTCGCAGCCTTCTTAGCTCCTCCAACAGTAATGGCAGGCAAGGCAACTGGCAGGGCAATTGGCAGCGCCGCAGGGGGCAAAATCCACGCTGCCAATTGTGCCAAACATTTGGCAATACAACCCCTCACTGCCCTCAACTCCAGCATCAGGGCTATGGACAGCAACCTAGTGCAAATCTAGCGCTGTGTAATATTTCCTCAACAGGTATTGCTGATTGGTTTTCGGATGCCGGTGCAAATCAACACATTACACCTGACCTTGCAAGTTTGGCTGCCTCATAACCATATCTCAGTAATGATAATTTACATGTTGATGATGGTAAGGGAATCCCCATATCTCATATCGGTCATTCAAAAATATATACACCTTATCGTTCTTTCACTTTGTCTAGTGTTTTTTATGTTCCTGCAATCAGGAAACATTTGCTTTCTGTTCAAAAATTTTATCTTGATAACAATGTTTATTTTGAATTTCACCCTTTTGTGTTTTATGTCAAGGATCTCAACACCAATGAAGTCCTTCTCTCAAGTCAGAGTCAAGATGGTCTTTATACTTTGTCCAGATCTTTTATCACGTTAGTTCCTCTAGCCTATTGGCCTCCCTGCATTTCTGCTTCTGCCAATTTATGGCATCGTCGGCTAGGTCATCCTACCTCTCGTGTTTTTCAATTATTAGTCTTAAAAAATAAGATTATTTATAACAAACATCTTAATCTTCAATGTCAAAATTGTCGATTAGAAAAATCATTGTGTTTGTCTTTAGGACCTATAGGTCATAAAACCTCTACTCCACTTGAATAAATTTTTAGTGATGTATAGGGTTCTGTTCCCCTTTTTTCTTCAGATGGTTATCTTTATTTTGTTATATTTGTTGATGCATACACAAAATATATATGGTTGTTATCTTTGTTGATGCATACACAAAATATATATGGTATTATCATCTTGTTGCCAAGTCTGATGTTTATTTTGTCTTTCACCAATTACAGACTCTCGTTGAGCGTCAATTTTCATTAAAAATAAAATCTATTCAAACTGATTGGGGCAGTGAATAACGCAAACTATCAACTTTTTTTAAGACCATTGGTATTCAACATCGTCTGATTTGTCCTCACACTCATGAACAAAATGGCACAGTAGAACGTGGTCATAGGCATATTGTGGAAACAAGACTTACTCTTCTAGGGCAATGCAAAACACCATTCTGATTATGGAATTATGCTTTTTAAACCTTGGTTTATCTTATAAATTGCATGCTTACTCTCGTTCTTGCAAATAGATCTCTGTTTGATTGTTTGTTTCTACGGTCTCCTGATTATCATTTTTTGTGTACTTTTAGGTGTCTCCATTTTCCCTTTTTTGCATCTCTATAATAATCATAAATTGAATTTTCGTTCCTCTGCATATGTGTTTCTTGGTTACATCTCCCCACACCTTGGTTATCAGTGTTTTGACATTGCATCTCAACGCGTTTATATCTCTTGTCATATCCGCTTTCATGAACATGTGTTTCCATTTGATAATTATAAATAGATTGCAAAGGTTTCCTCCACTCCCCCCCCACCCAAACTGCCATTAATGTCCTCCTAAATCTACTCCATTCACCGCTGTTCCCTACCCATACAGCCCTCCAACCACAAACAGCCCGCCCACCACAGCATTCACCTCTCTCTTACCCATCATCACATGCATGTTTATCTAACCATTCTGCTGCAGATATAACTTGCAAATCAGTCACCCCCACCTTCCAGCGTGACCCCTCTGCTGGTGTCGGGACAACCTCTAGTTCTTCCTTTGCTCCTCTTTATTTGGCCAGTGTCCAAGCTGCTACCAACTCTACCTTTGCTGACAGTCTCGTTTCTGCCGCCAGTCCTCTGCTTGCGACAGATTCTCCCTTAGCCCCTTCGACTGGCCTAGATCTTGTGGTTGATTTCTCCTCCTATCCACTACAACAGGACATCTTATAGCCATCTTTTTCTCCTGTATCGCCGCCTTTAACCAACAAACACCCTATGGTTCTTCGACTATGGCAGCCGAAAATAGCCAATCTGGTTGCTTCTGCTGCCGCTGTTACTGCTTCCCCCCGGATACTAAACTCTCCCTCTTCAGAACCTCTTACTTTCTCTGATGCTGACAAGTATATCGTTTGGCATAATCCTACGTGTGATGAGATCAAGGCTTTGCACTCTAATCACACTCGGTCTTTAGTTCCTTTTCATCCTTTAATGAACATTGTTGGCAGCAGATGGGTGTATCGGATCAAGCATCGTGCTGATGACAGCATTGAGCGTTATAAAGCACGCCTCATTACTATAGGCTTTACCCAACAGGAAGGCATTGATTATTTTGAAACCTTCAGCCCAGTTACTAAGCAAGCCATCATCCGATTGTCTTCTTCATTACGGTTTCGTGCAATTAAAAGATTCATCAACTTGATATTCATAATGTCTTTCTCAATAACGTTCTTACTAAGAAGGTCCATATGAAACAACCTCTAGGTTTTGTTGACTCTACTCTTCCATCTCATGTGTGCAGATTGCACAAGTCATTGTATGGTTTAAAACAAGCACCGAGGGCATGGTAGACTCATTTGAGTGATTATTAGCTCTCCATTGGTTTTCTTGCCTCCAAGGTTGACACCTCCCTGTTTATCTTATCTGATGGCACTAATATCTTTTATCTTCTGGTGTATGTTAATGATATCCTGCTTACGGGTAGTAACTCTGTTATGATCCATCGTCTAATACAGTTACTAAGCTTTGATTTAAAGCTTCGTGACTTAGGCATAGTTCACTACTTTCTAGGTATTGAAGTTCAGTCTACAGGTATGGGTTTGATGCTTCGTCAGCACAAATATATTGTTGACATCCTCACTCGAGCTGGTATGACTTCTTCCAAACCCGTTGACACTCTAGTCTCTCTTTTGAAAGTTACCATATTGCTAGATACTTCATTCTCTGATCCTACAAGGTTTCGTCAAATCATGAGTGCTCTTTAGTATCTTACCTTCACCCACCCAGATTTTTTTTTGTTGTTAACACAGTCTGTCAATTTATGCATGCTCCTACAAACTCTTATTGGACCGTTGTTAAGCGTATTTTACGCTAGCTTAAAGGTATGACATCTTATAGTTTCCATATCACTCGCGGTTCCTCTTTTGCTTTCTATGGTTTTACAGGTGCAGATTGGCTGGTAGTATTGATGATTGCAAGTTTACGTATGGCTACCTTGTCTTCTTTGGTCAAATGCCGATTTCATGGAAATACAACAAGCATTGCACAGTTGCTCGCTCCTCTACTGAAGTTGAGTATAAAACCTTAGCAAATGGTACTGCTGAGTTTTTAACAGATTTGCAGGTTCCCTCTGTCTCAGCACCTACCATTTGGTGTGATAACCTTGGCGTGACCTATCTCTTCGCAAATCTGATTTTCCATGCTCGTACTAAGCATGTTGAGGTAGATTATCACTTTGTTCGCGATCGGGTTGCAAAGAAAAAGATTCAGATTTGTTTTATCCCCTCTCAGGATCAACTTATTGATGTATTCACCAAACCGCTTTCTGCTGCGTCCTTTACTGCTTTTCGATTCAAGCTTCGGGTCGATCCTCCACCCTTAGCTTGAGGGGCATATTATAGAATGTATAGCATGTATATATCTGAATAAAAAATTAATGTAGGATTATTCCAATGTTGTAATCCCTATAGTTACTTCCGTGTTCTGCCACACACACACACACACACACACATATACACACGCACGAAAGGTTGGCTAAGGTACATCCTAAGCCATTCTATTATTCTCAACTATTGAGAACACGTTTAAACAGGTTTATATGAAGATCATCAACAAGCATGAAAAATTAAATGAAAAAATCAATCAATAAGTCCAAGATTTATTTTAGTACAAATTATATAAATCTTTATATTTAACTTGATAACACAAATTTAAATGAATTCACACACTTCACATTGCATGTATTATACCATCAATTTCTTTTCTCAACTTTTCAATTTTTGGTTCTCTTAGTATAGTAGTAACTACATAGGTGATCTATGTTACGTTGTGGGGTCAAATCAATTTTTTCAAACCTAAAGAAAGGATGTTTAGGCGACACCAACATTTTTAAATAAGCAAGAGAAATGATACACTTGATTCAGTGACTTAACTGGGTTCAATTAGCTTGTTTAATTTAATAATATGATAAAAAAGCATCAACAATAAATAAAGGAATAAAAAAAGCAACAATTAAATATAAAAAAAGAGCTCCCAATATCATAATCTAGAGAAGAAGAAAAAAGCTTGTTGGAGACCCACCGTCACTCTATCGTTGACACCGCTCCACCACCAAAAAGATCACATCGAGATGGTTTTTAACATCGTTGTAAAAGGCCACACTGCGAGTCTGCGACATTAAAAAAAGTTGCATGCTCCACTAAAGTAAATACTCTGAAAGCATACCAAACAAAATATAATGAAGTGAGCATCTAGTGTTTATATCTAATCAGACAATTTCATTTAATTAAAAAAAAGTTATTTGAAAAGGGATAAATTCAACAAAGAATGAAAAATAAAATTAAAAAACAGGGAAAACCTATGTCATTTTCAAAATTAGTGAAAAATCTTATACAAAGAAAATAATAAAAAAATAATAGAGCTCCATATTCAATTAAATAAATGCTTAAAAATGAAACCGGAAAAAAAAAAGAGCTTTAAAAAAGGGAAAAAAAACAAAACAAGCAAACTTGGTTTTCCTAAACCTGGATTAATCTCTTAAACTCACAACCCATTAAATCCTAGACCTAAACTCAGTCAAGAATCTCAACTCCCAGCCAATTTAATACTAAAAGATGAAACCGAAAAAAAATATCAATTTAAAAAGTTTTCAAAATAAAAAAATAGCAATAAAAAAAATAGAAATCAAATCTAATAGGAAAAAACCAGAAAAAGAATGAAATCATAAAAAATGAATTTTAAAAAAGATCTCAAATAAAACAAATAGCAATCAAAAGAATATAGACAAAATCTAACATATGAGAAAATCAAAGGATGCAATAAAAAAAATCTAATTTTATAAATGATTTCATATAAGAAAATAATCAAGAGAACATGGATGGACCAAATCAGAAGAAAAAAACAAATTAAAATGCTGATATTAAGATTTATATGGTCAAACGTGAAATTAAAGAGGAGAAAGAAAAGAACAAGAAAACAAAAGGTCATTGGCGCCACACAGAAGGTCCATTGACCACATGGGTTGTCTAGTGATTGAGGGGGCAACACGACGAATCAAATGCCGCCTCAAAAGTCGAAGTTTGGTTGTCCAGAGACTCCTCATGCGCCACCCGAAAAGCATGTCGCGTCATCAACCTTTATTAATAATATTTATGTTTATTAAATTACTAAATAGCTTTTAAGTGAGCTTGATTGTAACAAGGAAATTAGAATGAAAAGATGAAAATACTCGTTGATACAAGCTAAAGAAATTTTGATTTTAAAGATATTTTAGTTATTTTAAATGTGTTTAAATTTTGATTTTAAAGCTATTGAATACTAGTTTTTTAAAAAATAATAATTTTAAAAGTAATTTAGTTATTTTATTGTGCTAACAAAATGTTAAAAAACCCATTTATCTAGTCAATATAATAATGACAAATAAATACTATGATAAAGATTTTATTACTTTAAGTTAATTAATTTTGTTTAGAAAAAAATATTAACATCAGTTTCAAACTACACTACTCTACTCTAGGATCAGTTCTTTAATTTTAATTTTAATAAAGCAAAAATTAGGACAGCACCATCAGATATCAGGTAAGGGTCTAGTGATTTTAAGAGTGATATCCATCCCTCATCCTCGTAATGCCTGGGGAAAATTGCTATTAAAGCCCAAGATTGACCAAGTTCATTTGA
>Ga0325414_1000639_pt1 | contig 29870 bp, 25 predicted proteins | sample PopdelMetagenome_8_FD_206183 | JGI IMG/M metagenome (GOLD analysis project Ga0325414, IMG submission 206183) | Populus deltoides microbial communities from Bellville, Georgia, United States - Leaf-PdKOR-R3 | ecosystem: Host-associated > Plants > Phyllosphere > Phylloplane/Leaf | place: USA... | reverse complement strand
TCTATGGAAAAAAAGCTATAAAACAAGCAAACACACAAACAAATTACATATACCACATAAAAATGCCCAAAAAATTAACATTTTCAAAATGAGTTACAACAAAAAACATGTACCTTTTCTCACTTGATGTGATGATTTTTAAAAACAAATGATATAGAACAAGGATGATGACGAATTGAGTGTTAGGGTGACTAAATTTGTGATGATGAAAGCTTGATTTATGACAAAATATGAGGGTTATGTATGTTGTTTTCTGCAATATAAAAAGGAAGAAGAAGAAGAAACGGGAGAGGGGTTGAGGAGGGGTTGTCTGTCAGGTTGTAACTTAAATATTACTGATGGATTCACCGATAAATATTAACAACATGTATATTTCGTTGGCAATTCTGTCTATAATAATGACATATCATTTCTCTTTTTTTATTCCTTCATTTCCAACTATAATTTCCTCGGTATATACAGACAAAATATTTCTGTCAGTAAATACTGATGGACTAACGAGAAAATATTTCATTGGTAAATGTCATTATAAATTACTGACGAGTTTTGTTTCATTAGTATTTTGTTTGTATTTGATAATTTTCTAATAGTATAGATATACCATTAGTTTAGTGGGATCTATATACATAAATCTTGATAATCTAATAGCTCACAATTCTCGTGTATTCAATTCGCAATAATAAGGTATGACGCAAAATGGATTTTGCCTCAATCTTCATACAATAGAAGTATTGCTTTCCTCAAAATATTGCAATTGCTTTTCTCCAAATATTGCAATGTCATGTACAACGTCTATGCAAAGACAGATGTTGTGGCAAAATCTATATTTGTAAAGGACAACCAAGGAAATATTCATTTGTATTTGCGTCTTTACGTAAATAAGGTAATTAAATGATGTGTTCATGTAAAACAAATTCCAAAACAAGCAAAAACCTATATATAACCAAACTTCACACATTACCATTTCATCTCTTCCATTTACAGTAAAAAAGTAAATATCACTCACCTTCCTTACGAAGTTGAATATGCACCTTCTGTCAGCCATTGGATTATAGCATAGATATACTCTAATTTGAAATCTAACCAACAAAATACTTCTCAATTTTCCATCACTACTGTTACAAAGTACATAGACTATACTAGATAATAATAATAATAATAATAAAATTTCAAGTTAAAGAGTAGTCGTGTCTATCCTATATATACACGTGCATACCCACCTTTATATCTATATCATGTCCTAAGACAATATTATTGAAGTAGAAAAATATCATGATTCTTTCACCACAAAAGAAAAATCAAAACTTATTGCTATGAACAAAGCAAGCACCTCAAAAACAAAGGTGACCGATCCCAAACCCAGGAAAGATCGCCATGCAAAGGTGAATGGCAGAGATCGTCGTATCCGCCTGCCAGTTAACTGTGCTGCTAGAGTATTTCAGTTGACTCAAGAGCTTGGTAACAAGACTGATGGTGAGACCATTGAGTGGCTTCTACGCGTGGCTGAGCCAACCATCATTGCAGTCACAGGAAAAGGTATTGGTACGACCAATACTATTCGGGGTCATGCTCAAGCTGCTAGAGTCAACACAACATCGGTTTCATACTCCTCTGACCTAGATCCACTAGTTTCTACAGGGCTTTCGAGTCCTCTCATGGATCCTTCTGAGCCAAGATTTATGGAACCAATTCAAACCCAAGGATTGATTAGTACGAACTGTGAGGTGTCTGCGAATGAACCACTGTCATTCCCTTCTGAGTTTGATAATCTGGAAACAAATTTTGACATGGAATTTCCTGTCAATGATATGTTTCCATCAGTGTCGGTGAACGATCATGAGGAGTAGATGCAAGTAACTTTGTAATCACATAAACACAGTGCATGGACTGAAACTGAAAGATTAAGCAATAAGATTTATGTACAAGTGTTTTTTTTCTTTGTTTAGTTAATGTTGGGACTTCTATATTTTCATAAAAAAAACTAAATTGTGTTATATTATAACATGATTACATTTGATATATATGCTTTGCTTTTCATATTTTTCACAGCATGAGATGAGATAGAGAAAATTCTTTATATGAAAAACAATGCCAAACATAATCATACCAGATGATCCCAATTGGTTCAAATTATTTTATCATATATTTCAAAGATATTATTTGAAATTTACCTATTTATTACAAATATGCTAATTAATTTTGTTTGTTAAGTATTTACTTGGTATCATTGTAATTTTCTATATTGATATCTGATGAACATTTCAATAAATAAAAGTCACTTGCTTCAACTTTATTAATGCATTAAATTAAGGTTAACAAGTTCAACGAACATAATGGAATTAATTGCTTATAATTAAGTTTAAATAGTCAAAGTTATTGTTTGAAGATAGCATGATAGTAAAAATTAGTTCTTAATTTATATTCACACCTAATTATAAACATGGTTATAAAAAATACAGAAGCACTGGTAATTATTATTTACAACAAAGGAATGTTCAATTTAAAAAAGCACTACAAATAAAATTAAAGATGCAATTTTACTATGTAGTTGTTGTAAAACGAATCATGCAAAATCCTTGTGTTTTTACTTTCTTACTACAGTAATAAAGTTTATAACATCAATTTTTTTTTTTAAAAAATAGAATAATACCTAAATTTTTAAGAAAGAAAAAAAGAAAGACGTTACATAATGCCAACGAAGCTAAAACTCATTTATAATAGTCCCTTGCAATTTGCAAATGCAAGTTCATGCACAATTTCAATATACAGTAAATAATTTAAGTATGAATTAAACTACGAATAAATATAGAAGATTTTGTTTATTTAAATGCAAAAAATCACCTTGTGCCACTATACTTTCAACTTTTAGTCATATTAATTCCTATAATCTATTTTAAAATGTGTTAACCTTTTTAGTTAAATTTTTAATGACGTTAATTAGTAATTAATAAATAAGTTATCATGATCAGTGTTTCTCATGTTTATAACCTATAATTGATGCTACTAGAATATTAAGTAGCGTTTGGTTACTACATTGAAATAGAAAAAACATAAATAATAAAAACATAAATGTATTGTTTGAAAACATAAAAACAGAGATATAAAAATAAATTTATCTTTATGAGAATTTTAAAATGACTATCTGTATTTTTAAAACAAGAAGTATAAAAGGAACATGTCTCGAGAGACAATATTTATTATTTTTATACCTAAAATATTACTGTAAAAAGCTTTCAATTCCAAAATTGTCAAACTAAAACATGTATGGATAAAAAATGATTATTATCATAGTTTTAAAACCCAATTCAAAGATTGATCTAGGGCAAATCCCGAGTTACTAGTCAAGGCCTGAGTCACGAGTCGGGTTGACTTGAGTCAACGTAAGAATAAAAGTGCTTATTATCATAGTTTTAAAATCCGATTTGAGGGTCAACTTGGGACAAGACCTGAATCACTAGTGGGTTGATTGTTAACCCGGGTCAATATAAGGATAAAATTTGTAATTAACATAGTTTTGAAACTCGACTCGATGGTTGACCCGGGATAAGGCCTCGGTTATGTGTCAAGAGGGTCAACATAAAATAAAAGTGATTATTATCATAGTTTTAAAACTTGGTTCAAGGGTCAACCCAGGACAAGGCCTGGGTCATGGATCATGAGGATCAATGGGTTGACTCAGGTTAATGTAAGGATAAAAGTTGTTATTATCATAGTTTTAAAACCCGATTCGAGGATGAACTAAGACAAAGCTTAGGTCACATGTCGAGAGGTTGAATATGGGTTGACATGAGTCAACATATTGATAAAAGTGGTTAATATTATAGTTTTACAATCCGACTCAAGAATCGACCTGAGACAATATTTAGATCACGGATCAGGAGAGTCAATCTGGTTGACCTAATTTTTTTAAAAAATAATCAAAGCAGTCTTGTTTTGACCAATTGTTTTTCAAAAAAGTCAATGGTTTTTTACATGTGTTTTATCCTAAGTTAACCTAGGTTTTTGACTAGGTTAGGTCAAGTCAATCCTTCATCTATTTTTTCTTAAACTCGAACCGGTACAGGCCCCGAGTCAAACCGTGAATTTAGAAATGGTTTTATAACTAGAATTATTATAATATTATTAATTTCAACACTAAATATAAACTAAAGTAAAAAAAATATATCTAATTTTTTTTAAATATGTAATTTTGACAACAATACATATTAAGAATAAAATAAACTTAAGTGAGAAGTAAGAGAGAGAAGCTCTAGGTTGCAGGAAAGGTCAAACCCGCTACTGTTCGTGTTTTCACCATTTTCTTGTGCAACGATTTCTTCTCTTGCTTTCTGCACTCTGATTGGCTCTTCCTCTATTCTCTTGGTATATTTATGGCCAAGTCTAAGAAAAAATCATCGATGTTGAGGTCCGCTCAGCGTGATTATGATTTCTGTTCGTCCCGCCCATCTCCACGAACACATATTACTCTTGCAGATGTTGTTCAGTCCAATTGTAAAGCTAGGGTTCGCACAAAGCATCGAAAGAGGGATTTTCAGAGCCCGCATCCGGCTGCTCTTCCATCCTCTTCCTCTAAGCCACGTGTCATCCCTTCAACCTCCCCTGTCTCTATTAGACCACATTGTGGTCTCCCTGCTGAGTCTGGTTCGCTGAACTCAAGGTTTGGTGTTGGTAACCCTAACACTAGGTTGACGGTTGGAACTGCTTCTTCGCCGATTCTCCCATCGCAAGGTACACCCTTTTCAGGGAGCCCTGGTCCCTCTCTATCACAACATCCTGTATGTACTACCATTCCATCGCCTCCTCCCTTAATGCATTTCTCTGATTACACTGCTACGTCTTCTTGCAATTTCCTTGAATCTGATTTGGGCGAATACAAAGCCTTGTGGAGGTGTAGTTAAATCGAGTTCATAGCTTGGAAATTTCCTGGCTATTCGTCCATCTCCAAGTTTGTTAATTCTGCATGGAAATGTAATGTCCATTTCTCCATGCACGACTCTGGCTGGGTCATATTCAAGTTTGCTTTTGAATTGGATATGACTGAAGTGCTAAATGGAGGGCCATACTCTATCTATGGCCGGTTATTGATTTTGAAACCTATGCCTGATTATTTTGATTTTAACACCTCTGATATGGTTAGGATGCCAGTTTGGGTTCGTTTTCCCAACCTTCCCCTTCAGTGCTGGTCCCCTTTGTGTCTCTCTAAACTGGCCAGTATGATTGGGAAACCAGTGCATGCTGATTCTCCAACATCCTCCATGACTCGGCTTTCCTATGCCCGAGTGTTGATTGAGATTGACTTGCTTGCTGAATTACCATCATTGATTGATATCACTCTCCCGAATGGTGTTCCCAAAGCACAGGTAGTGGTATATGAATCCCTACCCAGATTTTGCAAGCAGTGCAAAACATTGGGACACTCCACTTCAGCATGCAACTCAACTTTCAATCATAAGCGAAAAAAGCATGCCCCAGCTTCTACTGCTCCCTCTGGATGCTCTAATCCCGCAGTTGACACTGAAGCTGTTGAAAAACAGTCACCTAGGGAGGAACCTCATGGTGAGCCATTGATTGACCCAATGGCAGCTGAGGCAGCTGTAGCCGTCGACAAGGGTCCAGGATGTTTTGTGCACAAGCGGGCAAAGTTAGCTTCGCATCCAGGATCCCCTGGAGTTTCTTCTGGCTCTCCTCAGGTTGTTCATGTATCTGAAGCTTGCTATGAAGCTGCCGCAACATCACCTCCACGGAGGCAATACTTGACCAGAAGTAAAGCTGCCTCTGCCATCAAACGCCCAGGGGTGCCCTTAGGAAGGAGTGGAAGACCTTCCAAAACCTCCTCCTCGGCTGACTCTTGTGGAGCAAATTGGCTTCACATGACTCTTTTTGCTGCAGGGCCCTCTCACTAGGCCCTTTCCTCCCTTGGAAGGGTTTTCTTTGCATGAGGGATGTTCATGCTATTTGGTTATGGTATCCTGTTCCCTTGGTTTATTGTTTGGGGAACATGTTCCCTTCGGCTATTTAGCTTTGTTATTATGCCTGCTATCTGGTGTATGTACTGTTCTACTGGTTTCCAGCTTGTATTCCAAGCTTGTCTTGCTATTTTTGATCAATAAAATTCTTACATTTGATAAAATAAAATAAAATAAACTTTTTCTTATTTTTATTTTATCTTGTCCACCACAACCAAATATGATACAAAAACAATAATTTTATCTTATTCATCACTACAAAATACAAATTTGTCTCCATCTCTTTTTCAGTCTTGTCTCCACTATTTATGTCTGTTCTATCCTAAAATAATAACCAAACACTACTTTAATAATACTTGTGCTTAATTTTTATTTTTTATTTCCACAAAAAAGAAGTTCTAACTTAAGACTTTTTAGGAGAGAGGGGACACTAATGTCAGTTGAGGCACAACTAATTGGCTTCATGCACCCAGTCTTATAAAATCTTTATTACATTTTAGAATGATTGGGTAACCTACTTATGGTGTGAAAAATATCTAGAATTTTTCATGAATGGTCTCTGTTTGGGCAACCAGCTCATGACTCGAGATTGGGTAACTGACCGTGGTGTGAAATATATCTATGATTTTCACAAATAGTCTATATTTGGCCACCCTACTCATGGTGTGAAAAATATCTAGGATTTCTCACAAATAATTGATGATGATGTCTTAAAGATGTCTTACCTTCCTTTTTCGAAGTTGACCATCTTCTAATTTTTCTTTGGATTGTGCATGATGGACTTCTTATCATCTATTGTAGCCTTATTGGTCTCAAAACCTTGCTAGGTCCTTATTTGTTGGAGTCTTGCTAGACTCTTCCTTCTTGGGTTTTTAATCACTTGGAGCCTCATTGAGCTCAGAACCTTGTCAGGGTCCTTATTTGATGGAGTCTTACTAGACTTTTCTTTGTTGAAATCTTGTTGGGTTTTTAATCACTAGAGCTTTACTAGGCTTAGAACCTTGTTGAGTTCTAATTTATTAGAGTCTTGCTAGAATTTTCTTTGTCAAAACCTTGCTAGGTTTTTAATCGTTGGAGCCTTACTGAGTTTAGAACCTTGCTGAGTTCTAATTTGTTGGAGTCTTGCTGAACATTTTTTATGTCATAACCTTGCTGAGTTTTTAATCATTGGAGCCTTGCTGGGCTTAAAAACTTACCGAGTTCTAATTTGTTATAGTCTTACTAGACTTCGTTAAGGATTCTTTCTTGTGCAATTCATGTGCGAGACTTTGTATAATGCTTTAAATGTTATGCATGTACAATACCTGGTTTGAAATATAAGCCTCCTTTTCTTGCCATCTCTTTATTGCTTGATGGATGAGGTTTGTAATTTCTAAGATAAGTTCTCTTAGTCTTTTGATTTTTCAGCTCATATGGGTTTTACCCATGTGACTAATGTGTTTGATTGCCTCTTTGTTACACAACTTGAACATTAAGGCAATAAATAAAAGTTTGCTCAGTTAACCATTCTTTGAGAAGTGACAACCTCTCTTGCTTATGATGTTGCCTCATAGTCAGACGGTGTCCCTTGATTGTGGTATCCATGGCTCACTCATTTTATTTTGATGAAGGAGTAGTGCTCCATTATTCTCACTTCTTTGAAAGCGTTTATCCAATCATCTATTGTCAATTACTGTTGTAAATTGTCCTCTGACTACTCATTTATGTGATAACAATTTTCATATGTCATAGGCATCCATAAAAGGAAAAATCAATTTTTGGCCATAAAGTTGCCTTTCAAGTGTAGGGTTACTCTCAAATGCTATTGGAGTTCACCAAGTAATATACTATTTTTGAGCAAAGTTGTCTTCATATGATCTAGTTGTGCTCGTTCTTTTGATTATCATTAAGAACACTTGTCGTTTTTAGAAGCCATTCGTAACTTCGATGGATTTTGCTAAATCATCATTTGATTGTTCACAATGGGCTTCTTTTCCCCTCAGTTGATCTGAATAATATCATTTATCCCTCTTAAGGTCCACTACATTGCTCCTTGACTGCTCAACTTTTCAAGGACGACTCATAAGAAATGTTAATGTTATTTATGTCAAGGACTTTTCAAACTTGATCAATGACCTCTTTTTTTAAATCATTTACGTGTTTCGGAATTGATAGAGTAAAGGTTGAGAAAAACATGTTAGCTCAAAGTTAGGTTATCCATGGCTCAGATGAATTTTTATATTTTTGAAGACAAAGATTTATCCAATGTAAGCTTAAAATAATTTTGTTTTGAATTTTTTTATATTTCCCAAGGGATTTAATCTTTTAGGAAAAAAGGATAATTTGATCTTTTATCTTGGTAAGATTGGAATTGGTAAAGGTATATGATGAGTTGACCTTCGGTTTTTATGGACTTCAAAGTAAGAGGCTCAAATAAAAACTTGAGGTTTTGTTTGAGAAAAAATTATCTCATTTTTAGCATCTATTTTGTCACTATGAATAATAGTAGCTTTGTTTGCAATGTCATTATTTTTGTAAGAACATTCTTTCACATTTTGAGAACATCATTTATCTGTTTAGTTTGCTTACTTGATTGCTTGATTAGAAAAAGCTTTTATAAGGCATGTAATGCAGGCTATGGTTACTGGTTATAAAAGAAACAGATTTATAGGCTCAAAGAGTTTTTCAAGGTTTTAAAGACTTAGGATCAAAGCCACAATGTTTTTTTTTTTTATCATGTTTCTTTGATTCGCTCCTTTTGATTGCTTTAGTGAGGCATCCTCATTTTGTTTTGACCTTGACGTAGTCATATTTGTCTTTCATTTAGGCATTCCCCCATCATTTGGATTTCCCGGGCTCTAATATAGGGTGTGATTTTAGTCAAGATCGACTTTTGACTTTTGGAATTTCCATTTGCCTCCCAGTGTAAGGTGTGATCCTAGTTAAGATCAATTTTTGACATTATAATTTCCATTTGCCCCTCAGTATGGGGTGTGATCCTAGTTAGAGTGTTTACAAAAAAAATAAAATTATTCAAGCTCAAATGGAGACTACAAGGGATATATTTTTAGAACGTGAAGGAATAAAAAAGATAACCTTTTATCATTTCAAGCATAAGCGGTTAGAACCGATAAATTTTGTCCTAATCTAGTGTAATGGTTTGGAACTTTTGTATAAGACTTATGTTTTTATTAATCAATGAGTAGCAAATCGAACTATGTGCGATTATGCATACTACTAAAATTTGGTCCAAGAGACATGTTATGCATATTATTTTCATTTTTTATATTTTGGTTAAGAATTGTTTGGTTACCATAAAATAAGAATTGCTGCAATGATTTGTTTGCAACCTTACAAAAGGGTGTTTGAACACTATTATAAGCAAACATCAAATTATTTCTATAATAAAAAAAGCAAAAACAATTTTTTAAGATTATTTTGGGAAAAGGTTTTTTTACAAAACTAATATGGTCAAAATGTTTTCAATAGAGTCATAAGATCAGTTATGAAAGTCAATTTTATAAATTTCAAAGGGGTTGCCTTATAGCATTTTGCATAACATACCTTGGGGTTTGATCATTTCTACCATTAAATTTATCCAATCTTGGACAACAATATAATGTCAAGTTATTACTTTTATAAAAAAACATCTTTTGATTTCAAAATAATAAAAAGATAGAAAAACATGTTTCACTGAAAAATGAAATGCAATCCCAAAACAAAAACATAAAATAGAAAAGTTACATAACATAATGATTGACAATGTAACACCTTTCTTAGGATAGCAATATTTATGTCTCGTTAGCGTTTACCAACCATTTGTTATGTTGAAGATGATCCGGTGACTATGGTAGATGCCATTATCTTTCATAAACTCAACTTGTCCCATGCTCATCAATTTATAAACTTGATATTCTAAATTTCTTGTGATTTTTTGTTGAGTGGCTTTGGACAAAGGTGAAGATGTTTGATGTATCTGGTTTGCAACAAATCGTAGTGAATTCTGAGGCAAAACAATATGAATCTTTGAAGAAGTCGGGGCGTTGAAGGCAATAATTTACAAACTTTGATTAACTAGATAAGTATCAGAAACAATCTTTTGATGAGGGTGTGAAGAGAGACTAAGAGGCATATTCATAATGAGCTTCTCAATTTGGCTTTTCATGTGTGAAGGCTTCTTTTTGAAGTGAATGATTCTTATTAGATCGGGTAACTGCCATCTCTTTTCTCATGAAGTTTTCTTGCTTTTGTCCAGGCTAAACTCTGTAATTTGCTTCTTGTAGATCTTGGTAGGGTTGGTGTTTAGGGGTGGGCCTACATTTCTTCTACAAATGAAAGACATGCAGTGTTGCAACGCTAATAAATATGATAAGCATGCGGAAAAAGAAAAGGTAAATTGAAAGCGGGTTCACCTTTTAAGGGCGATAATTATTGTCATCTGATGTCATTATTAGATCAATGAGGGAATTCATATTTATCTCGGTCAATTTGTAATAATCAAGACTCTTGTAAATCTCATTGATGATTATTTACCACCCAAAAGTCCTGGAATTCAGGATGCTACATATTGGGCTTTCCTTAATGTAATTTAAATATGACACATATATCCTAAGAATAGATTCTATTCATTAAGTGAATATGGATAAGTTTTCTACTTGGTCTCAAAGGGTTTCAAACCTACCTAGTGATGATCTTCATAAAAACAATATAGGGGTGTTGCGAGGAATGATTAGGGCATGTATGCCTTTCATTACCAAACAGACACTAAGATATGAATTGGGTGTTTCACGCATCTAAACTTTGACTTATAGTCATAAGGCAAATCGCTAATCCCCCACCTAACTTAGAAGCTTGTGTGTAATCTAAAACAACATCTAAATATAGTTTAGACATTAATCTATATTTAATATAAAAATACATGAGTAATATAAAAAATTAAAGCATAAAAAAAACATTGTGTGAACTTTTGATCACGTGGTAAAGCAATCCCCATTGAAGTAGATAATAACTCAGAAAACCAAAAATCTAGTTTGATAGAACCTTGACCTAGAGGTAACTTTGTACCTAAGAACCAAAGGTATTGGCAAAAAACTTGGACCCAGAGATAACCTTATGTCTAAGAACCCTAAGTATGCAAATGACATTATAAAGCCAGTTAATCTTCGATAAATCAGTGTATGATCTTTGTCCTTTAAAAGAAAGGTTGTTTTGTCACAAACAAGCAAAAAAAAAAAAAAAACTCACATTTATTCTCCAACTTGCTACTGAAATTTGCAGCTAAAAAAAAATAATATAGTATCATCTAACTAAGCATAATGACCTCCTTTTGGGTTGCAAGCTAATGAGCTTAAACTAGTAATCAACTAACATAAATCTAATAATGAAATAAATCCCTAAAAAATATCTAATGGGTCAAAACATATACAAATTAAAAAATAATTATTCAAAAATAAATAAATAAATAAAATGGGATGATAAAAACAAAGTCTTCATGTCAAGATTCCTCCACGTAACCCAAATTTCCAATTTTCACACATTATTGTTAGATTTTAAGTCCTGACTTCAAATATATTGTTTTCTCTCATCTAGATGAATTATTGGATCCACCATATATGGTTGGAAATCTTGAGATGTCTAGTTTCCATCCTAACCTGAATCGCAGCAAAATGCCACATGTATCTCCAGATATGTCCTAAACAGTACACAAAGGTTAGCTTGATAGATTTGACTAGATTTGTCTAGTAACTTTGACTCTCTAAAATAATATGTTCTCAAACTCCATTTAACCTAAAAAGATATAAAAATATATTTCCATATGTTTAGTATCTCCATGTAATATTTAAGCTCGTTTTAATTTACAATTTGAGAGATATGCCTAATGTCGTAAAATTGGTCTGCAGACATTTTAAGGCCAAATTCGAACATAACTTGGTTCGTATCATCCTCCCTTTCTTTAAAAAGATTCAAACTCAAATTTGTATCATGGTGAACATGTTCTAAGGTCAATAAATCAGTACCAAGTTGAAAAATAACATCATCATCAAAATCAATAAAAACCTTATTAGCAAATAAGGCCCCCTTGATATATAAGCTCTCATTTTCAGCCATTTTCTCATTCATCAATTTCAGTTACTTCTCATATATTTGCTTAGGTGTCAAAGATATAAGAGTTATAGGTCTTCCATAAAAGGAATACCTATTTGACACTCCATCATCCAAAACTCTCATATCATACTGTCATGGTTTACCAAGCAACAAGTGACTAACTTGTATTAACACAACATCACGTAACACCTCATACAATATTTACTAATAGAAAAAACAACCAAAACTTGCTTATTCACTTTCACTTCACCATCATCATTCATCCATTATAATTTAAAAGGTATGAGATGTTTGGTAGTGTGCAAGTTTAACTTTCTCATCAATTCAGTACTAGCTACATTAGTGCAACTACCACCATTTATAATTAAGCAACATACCTTATTATGAATATGACATCTCGTGTGGAATATGTTTTCCCTCTAACCTTATGAATCATTCACCTTCACATGCATATTCAATTCTCTCCTTACCACAAGTGCCTCTCCCTCTATCGAATACTTAACACAAACATCATTAGTATCCTTCAATGGTGGCATCTTCTCCTTTTCATCCTCCCTATTGGTCTCAACCTTTTTATTAGCTTTCATAACAATGAATCTTTTATTTGGACACTGTGAAGAAACATAACCAAAACCTAGACAATGAAAGCATTTAATGTCACGATTATAAGTAGGAGTAACATTGTTACCTTTAACAATGGTTGAGGTGTCTTTCTTCTCTCTAAGCTATTTGGCCTTACCATCCTCATTCTTCTGTGATGGACCACCTATAGTGTTAGCTTTCCAATTGGGTTTTCAAGGTTTTGAAGGGCATAATGGTTGGCTTTGCTAAATGGTACCCTTCCATTTAAGTTGGTTCTCCTCCTTTACGACCATATGCACCATCTCCTCCAACTCCATATAATGATGCAACTCCACAATATGAGCTATATCATGATTAAGGTAATTTATAAATCTAGCTACAGTAGCCTCCTTATCTTCCTCAATATTAGCTCAAATCATAGCAAGTTTTATCTCCTTAAAGTACCCATCAACATTATTTGTACCTTGACTCAAACTATGCAAACTTTGATACAATTCTCTATAATAGTAGCTAGGCACAAATCTCCTCCTCATAAGGGATTTTATCTCATCTCAAGTTTGCCTCTCATAATCCTTATGCGGTTTGTCACTAACTAATCTTACCACACAATGACATAGTCAGTAAAAACAATCATAATAAGCTTGACTTTCTTGGGCTTTGGATAATTGTGACACTAAAAAATCCACTCCACCTTCTTCTCCTATTCTAAATTAACTTTATTACCATTCTTTCCCTCAAAAGCCAATATTTTTAGCTTAATTGTACCCAAATCTCCACCTAATTCAACATTATGGTCATGGTACCTATAATTACCCCTCTAGAAAAAATTATCACCATATCTTTTCTCACTAACAATTCCACTGCTGTTCAAAATGTTCCCCAAGTTCCATGGACACATCTTCAAATTCAATATCAATCATGTCCGCATTATCAACCACAAGCTTATTCATATTAGTGTTAACTCACCTAATAATCATCCTAACATTAAATTCTCTTCCCTCATGTCTAATTTGAACCCTACTATGATCATTAACATGTTGCTTTTCCAACCTATCTCTAAATTCATTGATTCATAATGTGTAACTAAGTTATAATTTCATTGTCTCATCTTTGTGGTGCCATATTGTTACTTGCCTTTGACATCTTTGAATCTGAAAATTGGTTAGTTGGCATAAAATATACATTCCTCACCCACTCCCTTATGTATTTACACTCCTCTTGTGTTCACTCAAATATAGGCTTTTGACTCAATTATGCTCACAACGCCTTTTTTCTCTTGTCTCACCTTTCTTTAACTTTTACAGAATTGAAATTAATACCAAATATAACAGCCATGACAATGTATCTAAATATGTGTATATGAATCAGGAAGCAAGAAAAATATGAAAACAAGAAAGACAAAACTATGATTACAAATTCACGAGTAACAAGTGAATTTATATGAAAAATGGATGTTTTTAAAGACGCAAAAGCAAAAACATGAAAAGTTTATTTAAGAAATTTAAAAGAAACCTAAATATATCAATTATGATATTATTATACTATCATAATTGAAAAATAACAGCAGCAAAACAAGTTTGAATTACTAACACGAATTAGACACGTTACGACAAGTTCCAATCCTAAATTTAGTTCCTATAGCAAAAGAACTCCAAATGACCTCAAATTTTATATGTAATGTGATTAGAACCTTAAAAAATAATATATAAAATTTGAGAATTTTATGAATTTGTTTGACTTAAGATTCACTTCTAATATGAATTTGACATTTTACGACAACTTTTTAATCTCGTCCTTGGTTACTATAACAAACGACCTCTAAATAATCTCAAATTTTATATGGGGTGCTATTAGGACTACTAGAACCATTATAAAAAATTGAAGAATTTTATAAATTGGTTTGGTCCAAATTATTCCTTGTTTGTGTACCATTATAGATTCAATAAAAGTGACTTTTGGATTTTTTTTCTTCTTATTTTTTACTCTTTATGCTCTGATATATACTCCACTACTATCCAAAATAAAACTTTTTTTAAGGAACCCTATTTCGTGGCATGCACGATGTCGAACAATGAGTCTACCTTCTAAGTGTGTTGGAAATGAAAGGTTTTGTGTTTAATCATAAAATTATGATTATGAAGTTCAGGAGTTGCCACCTAGTATTATGGTCACTAGAAAACTTAATGGTCTGCAAGAGTCCATGTAAGGAACTAGTTATACAAGGAGAAGATAGTGCACCCTACCTAAGATAAGTTGTATTGTTGTTTCATTGTTATTCTAAGTTGCATTTCTATCTATTGGTCTTGTCTAAGGTCCAAAGGAAATCTGTTTTTATGAAGAAGTCTCTACCTTATCGAGTTAAATTATAACCATTCTAAGGGCTAGACTTATTTATTTCTTGAATATAACTAAGTCCTAGTATTTCGAATAACAAAATAATTGTTATGTTTTTTTTTGTATTTTAACCAAACCCTAATGGATAGTCATAAACTAGTTACGATATCTATTTTTGTATTTTATTAAAACATGATAAAAATATGATTTTATCTTTAGAAAATATGCATTAAAAACCTTTAGGATTTGACCGTATGCATGAAAGCAAAATATTTTTTTGTTTTTTGAAATGAAAATTTATTTTTAAAATTTTTAATTTTTTTTTTAGTTTTAGAGGAAATCAGATATTTTTAATACTGAGTTTGTATCTTACAGTGTAAGTCTACAGCCTGGTATTATGCAAAATTGTTGAAAAAACATGTGAGGACCCATGAATATTTCTAAAATATCCTTTGGAAAATTTGAATTTTTTTTAAATAATATTTTTAATTTTTTATTATTTTATTATTATATTTTTATTAATATTTTATTATTAAATATGTGTTGGGATGGACCCGGGCTAACCATCCAGGCTGGGCTGAAACTTTTCCAGCTCGACTCAGTCGGGTGGGCCAACTGGCAGTCCAACAACCTCTTTTTTTTTGGTTTGGGCTGGGTTGAAATAGATCCAGCGCTACTATGTTGGGCTGACTGACGGCTCAACAACATTTATGGGTTGGACCCCACCTAGCCATATGAGTTGGGTTAGAATGGAGCCTATCCGTATAACTGCTGACAAAAGCTAGTAGTTGCAGGATGTAAACACAACAAAAGGGTTAACGTAAAACAAGAAATGACTCCACCATGGCTGTCGATTTCTGAATTGGCAGCAACACAACTTTTGGCTGCTGATTTCTGAATTAGCAGCGACACAGTTTTTGTTGCCAAATGGTTTACACTGTCGATTTTTGAATCGACAACGACAGGTTTTTGCTTCTGATTTCTGAATCAGCAAAGACTCAGTTACGTTGACGATTCATGAGTCAACAAGGGGTTATATGCGTTGACGAATTCATGCATCATTTGTCGTTGTAATGCCCGACAGAAATCTAAGTAAAAAGGTCGACTCATGCCAAGTGATAGTTTAGGAGAGCAAACCGGCCTACCTTAAGGAGTTAAGAGGGGGGGAAACCAGTTTTGGAAACCAACCCCAAACACCCCACCTCATTTAAGGGGGGTATAAATGCAAGGAGAGAGAGAGGGTGACCCTTACTATTCCTTAAAATCCGACCAGTTGCATGCAGTAGACCCCCTCCCTCTTTCCCAAGAGAAGACCCCCAATCTAGCTGCATGCATCCCTCTTGAACCTTAGAGAGGAAAGGAGAGTTAATGAGTGCTGAAAATGTCTGAAACCATGACAAAAGAGGGTATGTAACAGGCTAGCTAGGAGAACTAGAAAAGGAGGGAAGGAAAACTGAAACTAAAGAGGAAAAAAAAAACATAAAAACATGAGCAAAGTGGGGAGAAAAACTTGTTAAATTCCTTCCTAAAATTACGGAAAATAGTAAGGTATGAACCAAAATTGTGTTGTCCACAGTGAACTAGCATTCGTTGCCGAAATTATGTTGGAAATGAATTACACAACTGAGTAAATTTGTTCGCTGCTAAAGTGTGTTGTCGACAGCGAATCAGTGTTCGCTATCTAATTTCTATTGTCAACTGCGAATCAGTTTTCAATGACAATTCTGGGTCACTAGCGAATCAGTTTTTGCTAACTAAATTCTGCAGTAAATTTACGTATCTAAAATGGGCCAATGATTAAGATGATTGCTTTGTGTGATGGTAATATATGGAACAATAAAACATGAACTTGTGTATGCTTGAGACATGCGTAGTGACGAGTTGTGTATGATTATTGAATACGAATGTACTAATTTATGGCCATTGATGTTTTAAGTGGTACGTCTGGGATTAGGCCTTCGTCAGGATAAGGACACCCCGCGGGTTGAACAGGTAGGTGGTTTTCACCTTTTTCTCGTATGATGTTAATGCTTTGAAATGATTTACTTATGGACGATATATTATTGAATCCTTGATGAATGATGAAACGACGACGAAATGCTTGATTGAATTCTTGATGAATGTTGTAACGATTATGAAATGTTGATCGAGTTCTAGATGAATGTTGAAACGATGATGAAAATGTTAATGTTCTGAAATGACTTGTTTGAGGAGGATATATTATTGTGTTGTGATGAATATTAAACCAACTATGATCGGGTTGTGGTTGTTAATTAGCTTTGGCTAATGGCATCCGAGATGGATGACCGGATTGCGCTTGATGATTAGCTTCGACTAATGGCATCTGAGATAGATTACTGGGTTGTGATTGATGATTGGTTTTTGTAAATGGCATCCTAGATGAATGGCCGAGTTGATTATGACGATTGGCTTTGGCTAATGGTATTTGTAGAAATGACGGGTTTGATTTCATGATTAGTTTTGAGTTAATGGCATCCAAGATGAAAGGCCGAGTTTAAATATTGCGATTAGCTACAGCTAAAACTATCCAAGGTGGATGACAGTGTTAAGGTGAAGTAATTAACCCCAACCGATGTTAAACTTCGACCCCACAACTCCTATGGACAGATTGAGGTGTGTGAGTGAGAAAAATACACTTAACAAAATAATAAGAGATGTGCAATGCATATAAGAAGTAAAAGAAGGAATATATCCATTCTAAGTTAATAACAAAAAGTGACGACAACATACTTCTCGTTGTTTATTATGATGTTAGATTATTTACAATTCTTATATCCATATTGTCATAACCCAATTCTGGGTTATTCTCCAAAATTTATTTTTTTTTCAAAATAAAAATCAAAAAATAAAATAAAAGCTGGCAACGTGGAGAAAGTAGGCCGGGGAATCAAGCTGCATTTTTTTTTATAGGAAATTCAAGACCTAATTGGACGCCATTATGCCCAAAAATAGAGAACAAATGAAAATTTAAGGTCAAATTAAATGATTATTGGACGAATTTGCATAAAAAATTAAGTCCAATGACATAATTAAATTTTTAATAGGCCAATTTTGATTTAATCATGGGCCAAATTAAATTTTAATTATGTTTAAGAATTAATTTGGGTTCAATTGAAAGATTTAATTAAGTGAAAGGATTTAATTATACTTTAAATGGGCCAAATTAATTTTATTTGGGGCTTAATTGGTGAAAAATTAAGTTTGAGAGCCTAATTTGGGCTTAATTGAGAAGATTGGACTTTTAAGAGACCAAATTTAATTTTTATCAAGTTAATTGATTGAAACTAGGAGCCAAATTGCAAGAAAATTGAAGTTTTGGGGTCAATTAGGAGTTAAATTGACAAAATTCGCAGCCAAGGACCAATCTGTAAAAGGCTCCAAACTATAGGAGTTTAATTGACAAAATCCGGGGGTCAAATTGAAGAAATTGAAAGTTTAATGGTCAATTAGGGATGAAATTGCATAAATTCGAGACCAAGGACTATAATGCAAAAGGCACGTAAATACGGGGCTAAAGTTGAAGTTCTGCAGAGGCCTAATTGTATTAAATCAAAGGTTTAAAGTCAATTAGGGGTTCAATTGACCGAAATTGAAAGCTAGAGGACTACATTGAACTTTGGCAAAATCCCTAATTCAAACCTAAAATGGCGCTGTTTTGAGTAAAAAAAAAAAAAGATACCAAAAGACGCGGTTCATTATCTTCCCCATGAACGCTGCCCGGGTAGCAGTGTTGCAAGTGCATTTAATACCTCGTTTCCCCCTCAAAATTGACAACACAGGCACCAAAATAGCCACCTGAAATCCCTAATATCCCCGAGCATTGTCCGGTCAGGCCTATAAACGTCAAAACAGCTCCAATGACTGGCCTAAAGTAGCTAACTCGAGCAGCCTTGGACTGTCAAATTTGGCAGTTTAAGGTGCACACTTTGAACTGACAGCTTAGATTCTTCGAGTCAAATCAAGGGCTGAAAATTTTTCCCCGGTGAAGACAAGATTACCCTCTTCCACCCCTATAAATAGGAGCAGATTTCATGTTTGGAGGAGGAAGAAAAATCGAGTGTAAAGTTGACAAAAAATCAGCCTTTCTCCCTTGTTTTCATCTTTTTCTGCTTTCTCCTTCTCAGCCGCACCTTCGGCCGCCACCACTCTCACCACCGTCCTTCCCACTACATTCTATATCACAGCCAGACACTCAACAACCTCACATGGTGGCTGCACCACCTCTCTCTCTCTCTCTTCTGTGAAACTTTTTTCCCTCTATACCACTGCGACCCCAGCAGCAGCAGTAACCACCCTTTCCAGCGACTTCCACCCTTACCAGGAGCAGTAGAGGCGACGACTCTCTCCTCATCCACTCCAACCGCAAGCAACCGCAGCACCGACCGCGACAGCAGCAGCACCAGCAACCCCGGCGGCTCAACCCTCCACCGCTGCCACCGCTTACACCACGTCGTCCTACTCGGTCAAACCACCCTCATGCCAAGTAACTTTCCTCTTCCTTTTCCTCCCCCTCTTTTTCTTTTTCTTCTTCTTCTTCTTCACGCTGTTCACTGCATAAATAGTAGGCGTGAATTATAATTCACGTCCTACTGTTCACATGAACAATGGTCGTGAATTATAATTCACGCCCACTGCTCAGGCAGTGGACGTTGGGTCGGGCCGTATCTGGCCCAGCCTACATTTCTGGGCCAAGTCCGGCCCGACCCCAAAGGAATAAATAAAAAATGTTGGGCTGAGATCGGCTGAACCATTTTGGGCCGAAATCGGCCTAACCTCTTCTGTGGCTGAGCCTGGCCCAGCCCATGTAAATTTTATTTATTTATTTATTTATAATAATATATTATAATATTTAAAAAGACAAAAAATTCCAAAATTTCAAAATTCCTTTTGAAAATTTTGTGATTTTCTCAAAATATTTTTCTACCAATTTTGTATAATATCGGATTGTATATTTACATTGTAAAATACAAATCCAGTGTTCAAATACCCGATTTTCTCCAAAATATTTCAAAAAAAAATGTTTTCATGCCTACGGCCAAATCTTAAATACTTTTCCAAGCATGTTTTCACTAAAAAACTTGCATCTTTCTCGTGTTTTGAAAATAAAAATAGATATCATAACCGGTTTATGATCATCCATTAGGGTTTGACTAAAATATCAAAAACCTTTTTTCTAATTTTTTTAGGATCTGGATGTAGACTTTAATATTTGTAAGTGTAAAATTACATGATAAAGTACACCATCAGGTATTAAAGATACAAGGTGTAAATAACTACGAAGCTAAAATGTAAACTTTTAAACAATTATGATTTAACCCCAATAAGGTAGAGACTTTCTCACAAAGAGAGATCTACCTGAACCTTAGAAAAGACTAACGAATAGAAACCTGACTTAGAAAAAACAATCAAACAACAATGCAGCTTACCTTAGGTAGGGTGCACTGGGGGTGATGCGTCTTCCTCTTGCACAACTAGTAACTTACCCAGACTCTCACAGACCATAGGTTCCTAGTAACCATAATACTAGGTGGCGACTCCTAAACATTAATCATAATTTTATGATTAAATCTAAAACCCTTTCCAACACACAACACAACACCTTACATAGGAGGCACAACAAGAGCCTCCACCATCGTTAGAAGACGTCGCGGCGCTCGCGCCCCCGTGACAGGATGTCGACTCCAATAGGGACCGCTTTGTTTGTTTGATTGTTTGATTATCTGTTTTGGTCTGTTTAACTTTACTATTTCAACACTTTTATTTCATGTTCATACATAAATACATCAAGATTAATGCATTCATGCATTTTAATTTTGCAAGAAGACCCAATTCTAGGATAGGTGGGGAGTAGCGGACTGCCTCATGACTTTCAGTCAGGGTTTAGATTCGTGAAACATCCAACTATGAGCTGAGTGTTTACTTGGTGATGGCGGTCACACAGTGCCCTAACCATCCCTTGTAAACCCCAATACTGCCTTCACGAAAGGTAGTCACTAGGTAGTTCATAGACCTTTTAAGACCTGTTAGAAAACATATCCCTCGTATAATAACCTAGAATTTGTTTGAACTTTACAAGATTTTTGAGCTAAGACCATGACTTCCCCTACTTTTTCGGAATATGGGGAAAGATATGAGATGATGCAATTAGTCGAAGGGGATTGCTCAAGAACCAAGGTTGAAGAATTACCACACATAACCAAAGTGCACTGTTCCATAGACAGCATAAAGAAGTTGGTCCCAATTATAGGATATATAGATGAGAATCTGTTTGAGAAGAAGTATGGAAGAATGCCTGTTCAGATTTCAGCAGTCAAAGCCTTGATGCATTTCTGAGATCCAAGCTACAGATGTTTCACCTTCAGGGATATTGATATGACCCCTACTCTTGAAGAGTATCCCCAGATCTTGAGTTTTCCGAATGACCCTTACAAAGTGTACTTCAGGCAAGAATTGAGAGTACAGCTGCAGCAGTTGCAAAACTTCTACATTTAGACCAAGTTGATCGGTATAGAACATCCCATGGAGGGTTCAAGTGGAAAATGATCGAGAATAAATTGAAGACAGATAAGGAAAAAGAGAAGTTGGGTGAAGAAAGATATCAGATAATTGCTTTTGCCATCTTTGGGTTGGTTCTATTTCCTTCAGAAGCCGCTAGGATTATTAGCATTGAAGCTGCTAACGCATTCCTTGAATTTGAAAAGACAAAGAATAACCCTACTTCAGCTATCTTAGTTGAAACCTTCCTATCTTTAAATCATTGTAGATTGCATGGGAAAGGGGCAATGCGATGTTGTATTCCTCTCTTATTCATGTGGATAGTTAGCCATTTGGAAACGTCAAAAGAAGTCTTCAATAATTTCTGGTGGTTTAACATGAGGCCTCTTGAACTGGTGTTGATTGAAGAGTGGAATGATTTGGATGAAAAGACATGGGTATAGAAATACCAAGAACTTCCCCAAAGTAATTTCAGATCGTAAGCTCTTTGGGTAAGTGGTTCATCTTACCTCATGAGTTGTGGCGACAAAGCATGGGTCACATTAATTGGCTTGACTGGTTATATCAACTACTCACCCTCATTGGTGGCTAGACAGTTTGGAGGAGTAAAATACGTACCAAGAACTTGGGGGTTAACTGAATATACCGGTCCATTTAAAGAAGCTAGTTCTTTGGATGAGTTAGACGCCATTAGAAATGACTGGAAGCAACTTATTTTGGTCCACAAAGAGGAGCTTCAAAAAGAGTTCTCAGTTAACCTCAATTATTCAATATGGAGGAGTGGCAATTCATTGAAAATACTTCAAGAGGAAAAAGAGCTAGGGGGACCCAAGATAAGTTATCCATGACATTGGAGCTCAAAAGAAAAAGGGTCAACAACGAGGAAGATCTCCAAGAAGAATTGGATAAGCTGAGGATTTAGCTTAGCAAGAGCAAAAATCATCAGAAATTCTTGGAAAACCAACTCTTAAAAGAAGATGAGATGAAGGCCTCTCTAGATCAGCAATAAAAAGGAAAAAGATGAGCAAATTGTTAAGTTAAGGAAGAACCAACATGAAGCAAATGAGTAACTGGAGAAAGGGAAGGTCAGGTATAATGAGTTGGTAAACAAGCATGTAATGATAGAGCAGGAATTGGTGACTCTAAAAAGGGCCTCAGAAAATAGAAAGTCTGCTGACAAAGAGATAATAGCTTCTATGAAGAAAGAAAGGGACTAGTATAAATTAAAATGGGAAGCTGAAAAAGAGAAGAACAGATTAGCTGATCTCACCATTGAAGAAGAAAGAAGTTTAAGAACTCGATATCAGGTCCAAGCTGATGATGAGAGAGAAGCAAGGAGGATAGCTGCGTCAGATATGAAGGAATACCTGGACAGAATAAATGATATGAGAAACCGAGTTTCTGTGCTACAAGCCGAGCTTGAGTCCCGAGAGGAAGAAGCAAGGAAGATGCAAGAACAGTTTGAGGAATGGCAAGACTATATCAGCAGCCTCGACGTACAACTAAACACTGAGGTAGTCGAGCTTGATATAGAGAAGGAAGAATTGTAAAGGGCTAGAAAGCAGATTCAGCAGTTGGAAAAGATGGTTCAAATTTTAGAGACAAACAATGAATCATTAGCCGCCAGTAATGGAACACTGCTTCAAGATAGCACTTTGTTCCATTACAAGATCGAACAAACTGACAGGCTAATTGACATGGTGGCTCGAAAGGCAAATGAGCTATAAGTGAAGGCTTCTAGGATTGCCAACAACTGTCATAGATATGAGAAGTATTTGAATGAAGTTTCCTCTTTCATTAGGAATATAGCCAATATAGGAATATCATTTGAATAAAGACATTTTGTATGAACCAATTGTATTAGGCCTACTTTTAAATTTTACAATGTGTATGGAATTTAATCAATCAAAGGACTTGGGTAAAACCTCTTTTAAGTATATCAGACTTCGGATTTTACCTGTATTTGATAAAGGAAGTCATGGATTAGTTCTTTAATTCATATACATGCATTCTTCATTTGCATCCATATTCATACATTCATTCATTATAACACACATACATATGTCAGGTCAAAATATAGGTCCCCAAAGAGTCTTCAACACCCGACTCTGAGCAAGGAACATGGAAGATGAATAGCTTGCTTACCGTGAAACTCATTTCCAAGAAGAGTTGGATTCTCTAAAGGATAGTGTGGCTCGCCTCACCAGCTTATTCGAGCAAGCATTAAAGAATACCTCTGGTGAAGGCCCTTCAACTAGACCTGCCATTTTCCCAGCAAATCAACTTGAAGAAATAATAGGAGAACACGCACAGGAGCCCCGACACAATCCAACATTGTGCAGTCAACAACACTAGTACCAACACCTGCAGTCGCAGATGCATTCGTTAATGAATCCCACAAAACCAAGCCATCTAATGACATTGATCAAGACAAGATGGCAGCACTAGAGGCTATGATTAGGGCCATTGAGGGAGTAGACTTATATGACTCAGTGCGAGCCGCAGAAATGTGTCTAGTCCCTAATATGGTGGTACCAAAGAAATTTTGAATTTCTAAATTTATCAAATATACCAGAACTCAATGCCCTGTTACCCATCTCAAATCCTATTGCAAGAAAATGGCAGAAGTAGTACATGATGAAAAGCTACTAATGCATTTCTTCCAAGACAGTTTGAGTGGAGCGACGTTGAGCTGGTATATGAGGTTAGATAATACCAGGATCCATACATGGAAGAATCTCGTAGATGCTTTCATCAAGCAATACAAATACAACATGGATATTGCTCCTGATAGAACCAATCTGTTTAATCTGGAGAAAGGAGACAAAAAAAGCATAAGGGAGTATGCCTAAAGATGAAGAGATTTAGTAGCACAGGTACATCCCCCTCTCATAGAAAGGGAAATGGTTGCTCTGTTTGCTAACACGCTAAAAGCGCGCCATACTATGAACACTTGATGGGTAGTTCGGCTCAACAATTCACTAATGCCGTGGCGGTAGCAGAGCGAATAGAGCAAGGAGTAAAGAGTGGGAAAATCTATGCATCCATGGAGAAAAAAGGTTTTGGAGTAAAAGAGAGAGAGATTGATCATATTGAAAGTAGTTCCAAAAACAAGAAAGGCCAATTCCAAAGATATAACACTCAATCCTCTTCATCCCGAATTGCCAACACCAATTTCAACTTCCCGATCCCAACTAGAAAACTTGAACCCCAAAACCAACAAGTAAAAAACCAAGCTGAAAGTTTTCCTAAAAAGAACTACCAAAAAACCCAAGAACAGCCTTCATTGCTGTTACCCCTAAATGAAATGTACCAAAAGCTACTAAGTATCAGACAAGTAGCCCCCGTGCCTTTGACACCCCTACAACCACCTTACCCTAGCTGGTATAAGCCGGATCTCACTTGCGAATACCATGCCGGTGTAGCTGGACATATCATTCATACCTGCAACACCTTCAAGATAAAGCTTTTGCAACTGATCAAAGCAGGATGGATAACATTTGAAGATGCCCCTAATGTGAATACAAACCCTCTACCCAATCATGCTTCAGGTAGTGGGTCTGTAAACATGTAGAAATAGAACACTAAAAAATCTTGAAGGTGTCAATGGATAGGATCTACCAAATGATGGTAGATGCAAGGTACAAAGAGGGTAGCGAGAAGTGCTGTGAACATCATAATATACAAGGCCATATGATCAGCCATTGTGAGGGCTTTCACAAAAAAATGATGCAAATGATGAGTCGTGGGTTGCTACGAATCGAGAAAGCAACAAGTGAAGAGGTGTTCATGATGGAGGCACCAAATAAAGAGGTGTGTCGAGTACAATTCACTACAGGAAGGCCATCCAAATTGGTCCTATCCAAACCAGTAGTGGAACATAAAGGGAATTATAGTGCTTTACCTCATGACTATGGGTATTCTTTCAAAAGCACTCAGCAACCGCCTATTTTTCAAGCAAAAATTGAAGGATTGACCCGTAGTGACAGATGTTTCACCCTAGAAGAGCTGGAAAAACAAAGAAAAGCTAAGGGTAAAGAGGGGGTTGACATGACTAAGAAAATAAATAAACCTGTCACGGAAGAGGAAACCAATGAATTCTTAAAGCTGATGAAACACAGTGAATATAATGTTGTTGAGCAACTCAAGAAAACTTCAGCAAGAATATCACTATTGTCTCTGATTCTAAGCTCTAAGCCACACATGAAGGCTTTACAAAAGGTATTGAATGAAGCATATATTCCTCAAGACATCAATCAAGAAGCTATGGAACATTTAGTGGGAAGAATCCAGGCCTCGAATTATGTATACTTCACTGAAGATGAATTTGGTCCCGATAGTACAGGGCGCAACAAGCCACTATATATTATAGTGCGTTATAAGGACATTCTGATCGGAAAGGTACTCATCGATAATGGTTCCGTATTGAATGTCCTACCAATGCATATGTTAAAAGAAATGCCCGTCGATGAGTCACACATGAAACCTAACACCTTGATGGCGAGAGCATATGATGGTTCGCCAAGACAGATAATTAGGATCCTAGAAGTGGAGCTATATGTGGGGCCGTAGATGTTCTTGATAATATTACAGGTAATGGACATTAACCCACCTTACAACATATTATTAGGAAGGTTGTGGATTCATGCAGCTGGAGCAGTGGCTTTTTCATTGCACCAGTGTTTAAAGTATATCATGAATGGAATGCTGATAACTGTCAAAGCTGAAGAGACAATTTCCATGATAAAAAATGTGGTCATACCATTCATTGAAGCAGAAGATTGTAGAGATGGGAATATTCATGCTTTTGAAATTGTAAATGCAGAATGGGTTCCTGAAGGTGCAGTGCTGAGAAAGCCTAGAATCCCAGAAACGACAAAGATGGCTGCCAAATGCTTTATAAAGAATGGGGCTCCTTGTCAATGTAATCCTGAGACTGGAATGCCCGGGCTGATCAAGCTAAAGTGTGCAAATCAAAGATTTGGGATAGGATATAAGCCCAAGAAAGACGATTACAAGCGGGTCACTCAGATTAAAAGGGAGGCAAGAATGGCGAGGATTGAAAGAAGAGAGCTAGAACAAGATCATAAGAGGAACTTGTCATCCCACCGCTCCAAGTATCTTTCCTAAGGGCTACAGAAGTGATTATATCCGGCATAATGGATCTCCATATCAATACCCTAGAGAGCCAAGAAGAAAAACGAATAGAGGAAATGGATTTAGAAGTGAAGGATGAAGTTCTGCCACAGCTTTCCATTCACACCATTGATGAACCTCCTGCTAGATTTTTCATGCGAAGATTGGCTGAAGGAGAGGTGTGCCAGAACTGGAAGATGGAGCTTGCTCCTATTGTGTTTAAAAAGTAATTGTTCTTGTTTGATCATGTTCGGACTTGTTTTGTCTTGTTTTGACTTGTGCTGATCTTATCGGTATTTTAGCTCATGATACCGTAAAATTTTCTATGTTAATCGAGCACTTTTATTTTAATGAGATCATGCATTTTCTTGTGTCCAATATGTTCCTGCATCTTTTTATCTTTTCACGAATCACACTTACACGAGCACGCCTTGCACTTTCAGGAATCCTGAAAGTTCCATTGATTCACAAAATCATTGCACTAAGAATAATTGGCCAAACTTTGATAATATGATTGCTATGGATGATGAAGAATGGGGAGAGGAAGATATAAGAGAGTTTACTAAGCTGGTAGAAAATTCTGAAATAGCCTGGGAAGCTGCTAGTGAGAAACTAGAAGTCATTAACTTGGAAAATAAGCAAGAAAAGAAGGAATTAAAGATTGGCACCCTTGTTACAACTGAAGAAAGAAATAGACTAGTCTCTTTATTACATGAGTATGCAGATGTTTTCTCCTGGACTTAAACATATATGCTCGGTCTAGACACTGATATAGTAGTACATAAGATTCCCTTAATAGAAGGAAGCAAACCGATTAAGCAAAAAACCAGGCGAATGCGCTTAGACATGTTACTCAAGGTAAAATCCGAGATACAAAAATAGTGGGATGTAGGATTTCTAGATGTACTCCAATATCCTTAATGGATAGCTAATGTGGTTGCAGTCCTAAAAAAAGATGGCAAGATTCGGGTGTGCGTGGACTATAGAGATTTGAACAAGGCGAGCCCAAAAGATGATTTTCCTTTACCCTATATAAATGTTCTCGTTGATAATGCCGTAAGAAATGCTACATATTCTTTTATGGATGGATTCTCTGGTTACAACCAGATTAGAATGGCAGAAGAAGATAAAGAAAAGACCACCTTTGCCACACCTTGGGGGACATTTTGCTATAAAGTAATGCCATTCAGATTGAAGAATGCTGAAGCCACGTATCAAAGAGTAATGGTTACCTTGTTCCATGATATAATGCACCGAGAAGTGGAAGTTATGTGGATGACATACTTGCAAAGTCAAATGAGGAGGAAGATCATGTGCAAGTGTTAAGGAGACTATTTTGAAAGGCTGCGAAAATACCAGCTAAAGTTGAATCCTGCAAAATGCTCATTCGGGGTGAAAACAAGAAAATTATTGGGCTTCATAGTAAGCGGTCGAGGAATAGAAGTTGATCCTGATAAAGCCAAAGCTATTCAGGAGATGCCTGCACCTAAGACAGAAAAGGAAGTAAGAAGTTTCCTTGGGCGCCTAAATTACATAGCTCGGTTTATATCTCAGTTAACAGTGACTTGGGAACCAATTTTTCGTTTGCTCAAGAAGAAAAATCCTGGAGTATGGAACAATGATTGTCAGGAAGCCTTTGATAAAATAAATAGGTACTTGCAAAATCCACCACTATTAGTACCTCCAACATCGGGGAGGCCTTTGATCCTGTATTTGACAGTAATAGAAACAGCAACAGCTATGGGCTGTGTGCTGGGACAACATGATGAGTCAAGAAGAAAAGAGGAAGCCATTTACTACCTGAGTAAAAAATTCAATGACTGTGAGTCGAGATATACAACAATTGAAAGGTTGTGTTGTGCCTTGGTTTGGAGTGCGAAAACACTCAGGCAGTATATGTTGTACTACACAACCTGGTTAATTTAAAAATTAGATCCGCTCAAGTATATCTGTGAAAGACCTTATCTATCAAGTAGAATAGCAGGGTGGCAAGTGTTGTTGGTAGAATATGACATTGTCTTTATGACAAGAAAAGCTGTAAAAGGAAGCGTTATTGCAGATCATCTTGCAGATCATGCCATGAAAAACTATGAACCTCTAAACTTTGACCTCCCAGATGAAGATATGATAGTAATCGAGAATGGAGGTGGGGAAAGCGATCAGTGGACTCTTTACTTTGATGGTGCCGTAAATGTATCAGGAAATGGGGTAGGAGCTGAAGTAATTTCCCTTATAAAATAAACAGTATCCTATTTCATCAAGGTTATTATTTGAATGTACCAATAATACGGCCGAGTATGAAGCCTGCATCATTGGCCTAGAAGCTGCTTTAGAACTTAAAGCCAAGAAGCTTGTGGTCTTCGGGGATTCCTTACTAATCATCTGCCAAGTCAAAGGTGAGTGGCAAACCAAGGATGATAAATTGAAGCTGTATCAAAATTATCTCTTGAGGTTACCCATGAATTTGAAGAAATCAAATTCACCTATATAAGTAGAGATAAGAATCAGTTTGCTAATGCCTTGGCAACCTTAGCTTCAATGACACAAGTCGTCACTAGAAACGAGATCCAGCCAATAGATATCTTAGTCAGAAGCTTCCAAGTCCATTCTTGCTTAATTGAAGAATCTCCAGATGGGAAACCATGGTATAATGACATCAAAAAGTTTCTCCAGCATCGAGAATACCTTCAAGGGATTTCCAAGACAGATGAAAAGACTTTGATGAGAATGACCATGAATTTTTACTTAGATGGAGAAATTTTATATAAAAGGTCATTTGATGAGACTCTGCTCAGGTGTCTGAATCAAAATGAGATTGAACAGGCATTAAAAAAAGTCCACGAGGGGATTTGCGCTATTGATTAGTACTTAAAAGTGCATTTTTATCAAGGTTTTATATCATCATTTTGCACTTGAAGTATTAATAACTCCTTAACTAGAGCATGTTTTATAATAATAGATCTGATAATATAAGATAGCTTTAATTTATGGTAAATGTTCATTTTAAATGCAGGCATATCTCACAATTCAAAGGATTGATTGATGTGATTAACTATTAAAAGTGAAAGGACAAAGAAACGGCTAAGATTAGAAAGGAGATACCGATTCAATTCAAATTGGAACATTGTTCAGTTATTGGGTCATATCTAGAGCTGTAGATCTTGGATTTTAGCTTAATTTATATGGATGGAAAGCTAAGAAATAGGCCTACAATGTTCATGAATAGTGTAAGACCCAAATCTGCCGTTTTCA
>Ga0325414_1000638_pt1 | contig 29870 bp, 23 predicted proteins | sample PopdelMetagenome_8_FD_206183 | JGI IMG/M metagenome (GOLD analysis project Ga0325414, IMG submission 206183) | Populus deltoides microbial communities from Bellville, Georgia, United States - Leaf-PdKOR-R3 | ecosystem: Host-associated > Plants > Phyllosphere > Phylloplane/Leaf | place: USA... | reverse complement strand
AATATTTATGAAACAAGGACAGCCCCTGGTTGATCTGCATGATGGAGGAAAAGCGGATGATTGGATTTCTCCCATGTTTCTGAGGTCTTGGAAGTTGTTGAGCCCCTGTTTTGTTCGAGGAGCCTTTAATCTCCGTCACCTGCCATGAGGAATTTCTGGGTTCTTAGAACCACTGCTCTGATACCATAAAGAGAATGAAAGAGTAATTGATTCTCTGTTTGTATTATATTGTAATCAAAGAACAATGTTTACACAGATTATATACAAGACGATCCACTATATCAGGAGAGATTCTCGGCTACAATATTGCAGAGAAATATTCAATCAATAGCTCATGCATATCTCCTCATCTCTTAATATATCTCGTGCATATCTGGAATCATAATTATCTGGGATTCTTTCCTTCAATAGTATAAGAGGTCGGGGTGCACTAGAAGTGAGATTCTTGCAGCTTTTAAAGACGGACCCCCTCGTTAATGAGTTTATCTGAAAAATAAAATTGTGGCTACAATGGATTTTTTTGGTCAACGAAATGGGTTGGGAGTCATCTAATATTGCCAGTCATCCAAGTGTCCATGGGATGAGTTTGAAGAAGAGAATGATTCCAGGTCCTCTGATATTCAATTCTCTTGTCGAAAGGTTTGCTTAAGAAGAAGCCCGGGTTGGGTCGCACGTTTTATTACAATGAAGAATTTTTCCTGCATAGTTATGCAGCAAGAAGTTAAATCTTTCCGCCTAGGGACAGGAATGTCGAGAGAGAAGGATGGATTAGACATGGTCAATTTGTCCTGCCGATAAGATACTTTCAAGGAGGTTTTGAAGTTTTGCCTCGAAGATGAGGCTCCGTAGAAAATGTGACGATGACAGTTTAGGACATTGCTTTCAATTTTGTCTTCGTTTCCCCTTTCACCCTTGTTTTGACCATTTCAAGAATTTCTGTGTTGAAATGATTTTCTCTAATCAGTCTGATCTCCTATTATCAGGCTATCATACTGCTTATAAATTCAGTTGTCATCTCATTGTTTTTCAAATCTCATATTTCAGTTTGAGTCAAAGCGAAGGTAAGTAATCTTTTCAAGCTCGATACAGATGCAGAGGATGATATTACTCTTCTTCACGGCGACAAGGATCTACTTATTCTGCATTTTTTGGTCCATGCCAGGCAACGATACTTGGTTTCTTGAAATTACCGTTGCAATGTAGTTGCGCTTCTGTCACATCGCTTTTTAAGGAGAGAAAAAAAGGGAAACCGGAAGGCTTACAGACAAACTCCCCAGCTAAGTACGGGAGTTCATTTACCGACTCTCAACACCCAACATGGAAATGGTACGTGTAAGAGGTGCGATGAGCCACATTTTATGATAATAGGAGAGCAGAATACATACAGTTGGCGTTTCAACCATTGTAGATGCTTCAAATGCTATAAATACAGATACAAAATTCACACTATGCTATATAATTAAAGCTATAACGTAAAATATATTTGGGCGGGTGCGAATCTATGGCCTCAAACTCTTATCTATCAAGCTTAACACCTCTGTTCTTCATTCAACTTCCTTTGTTACTTCGGTGGCAACGATTAGTTCATCTGGGAAAGCAGTGTCACCTGTATCAGATGGCAACATAATATCATCATCAGTTGTGAAATGATATCTCCCAATAGCCATGAGGAGCTGATGAACCTCAAACATTGTTGGTCTCTCCTTTGCATTCTCAACCACACAGTTGCAAGCAACTTTAAGAAATTGGTTGAGTTCATGATCGTAACCATTTCCAGGCAAAGGTTTGTCAATGGCAGTATGAAGAAGAGGACCATCTGACAGTTGTTTGATCCACTCCACTAAACTTCCCTTGAAGCTTTCAGGGGCATTAGCAACATGAGTGGGTTTTTCACCAGTAATTAACTCCAGGAGAACTACACCAAAGCTATAAACATCCCCCTTTGGTGTTGCAACAAGGGTCCGTAGATATTCAGGAGCAACATAACCCAAGTCCCCAAACTCCCCATTGACAAAAGTGCTCAAATGTGTGTCGATTGGGTTCATGAGTCTAGCAAGGCCAAAATCAGATAACTTCGGCTCAAAATCACCATCCAAGAGTATGCACTTGGAGCTTATGTTCCTGTGGATAATTCGTGGATTGCAGCTATGATGAAGCCATGCCAAACCTCTAGCTGTTCCAATTGCAATTTTGAGCCTTAGGGGCCAATCCATGTTCCTGATCTCCGGCTCCAGTGGATGCAGTTTATCATAAAGGGTCCCATTTTCCATGAATTTATACACCAAAAATCTCTCCTTCTTTGCCACACAAAAACCCAGCAGTGGGACTAAATTACGGTGTTTTACACTCCCCACTGTGTTCATCTCAGATACAAACTCTTTCTCCAAACGCTTAGAGTCTTGCAATCTCTTAACCATAAGGAAGCAACCTTCTGAAAACACTGCCTTGTACATTGGTCCTGTTCTTCCTGCTCCAATGATGTTGTTATTGCTGAAGTCGTTAGTTGCCTTCATGAGATCACTCAATCTCATTTTTGAAACCGACTTCTCAAACATTGAAACCTATTGATAACAGAAAGCTTGCTGTTAGATATTTTGTTGTGTCAAATAAAAAATGATATCATTGATAAGTTAACATAACCAGAAAAAAGAACAGAAATTCAATTCCTATGCCAGCCAAAATACATTATACCCGATTAACAAGATGAGTTAGATAACTTGCCTTGATGGCTTTGGTTCCCTTAATGCTCTTAGCCCATCTGTTACCTTCAGGATCATCTGCCTTCCTCTTAGCTACTCCCCGAGACAAATAGTACAGAAAGATACCACAGATAATTGATGTAAATGTTATCCCACCAGCGGCTGCTGCAGCAATTACTCCAACATGGGATTTCCTCTGGACACCTGGACAGAGTTTCAATGGCTTTCCACAGAGGTCCAGATTATTTGCAAAGCTATCAACAGGGATGTTACTATGGATAAAATTGGGGATCGGCCCTGATAGAAGATTGTTGGTAACAGTAAATATCTTGATCCGATCAAGCAGGCCAAATTCCAGCGGGATGTTGCCTGTTAGCCGGTTGTTGTCAAGTTTGAGATCATTCAAGAAACTACAATTTGCAAGATTAAGTGGAATTCCACCCGAAAAATTGTTGAATGAGAGATCAAGGTTTGTAACATACGGAAGCAACTTTGATATATTCGCAGGGATAGAGCCAAATAGCTTGTTGCGCGAAAGATCCAAGCCAGTCAAGCTTGTGCACTTCTGGATGCCGAGGGGGAACTGGCCTTTAAGACTCAAGTCTGAAAGGCGGATGTTTAGAACTCTGTTCTCATCTGGGTGCCAGCATTCAACACCCATAAATCTACATAAGAAGCCTTCAGTATTGTTGTTGAAATCCCATGAAGTGTTCAAGTAGTTATAAGGGTCCACAAGAGAGTCTTTGATGGATTTCAAGCACTCTATATCAGTAGCAGTAGCATCAATCAAAGTTATTCGACTACTCAGCAACACCAAAACCATCCAAACCAAAATATGGACAGCAACCATAGAGTTTTTCTCACTCAATGCCATTAGCAAGGAAAAGAACAACAAGAACAAATCCTCAAACTTTCTATCTAAAATCCAAAAAGAAAATCTACAAAGAGAAGGGTTTTCACTAAATTGGACCACTAAAGAAAACACTCAATCCACAAGAGTTAAACCTTATCTGCATAAACCCAAGAAAGAAAGTCAAATTCTTAAACCAAAAAAAAAAAAAACCAGTTTAACTCGTAATCCACCAGAACAATATGGAACTTCAAAAAAAAAAAACAAGTCAATAAATAAACAACCTCAAGTCTTAAACAAACCAACTAAAACCCCAAATTCATTTATCCCAGGACGCACTGAAGGAAAACAAGATTTGAGACATACCCAGATGACGACGACGACGAAATGGAAGTGTGAAGCATACAAGTAGTCACCATACTGCAACAGAAATGCAAGAAAAATGAGAATATAAATGAAGAGAAGCGGCACTATTATTGCACTTAAAACGTAGAGAAGGGGTTGGATTGAGTTGATTTGAACAAAAGAAAGTGGCAGGAAACACCGTGTTTTTCTTTCATGGAAGACTTTCTCTTGTGCGCAAGTCTTTCTTGCTTTCCAACTTTTCTCAGCAACCCAATGACACACAGCAACTGTTGTGTAAGAATTAAAGGAAAAAAAAAAAGGAAAAGAAAAGAAAAAAAAGTGTGGTCTGTGGAAACCGTGTGGTCTGATTACACTACTGGTAACGAATTGACTGTTTGACTTGGAAAGAGAACATAAAATATACATAACACAACCATAGTTTCTTTTGTTGATTGCTTGCTCGCATGATGGGTTGGTCATGATCTCTCCTCTAAGTCACGCAAAAACAATGGCTTGTGTTAATGAGAAGCTGTGAACTCCCTCTGATCAGGCAATTTTTGTGTTCACTGAGTCTTTCTCCTTCAGTTAAGCCATTCGTTTCATTTTCACATCCATTAATCTCACAACAATTTTCGTTGCTGGGTTCACACTGAGCACAGGTTGACTCTTGGGCCCAACCTTTTCATATCCACACCAATAAGAACCCGATGTCATTTAATTGCCGCGTTTTTCAAAATAATTTAATATTTTATTATTGTTTTCATACTTTATGTTAAAAATAAAAATATTATTTTAATATATATCTATTTAAAAAATACTTTATAAAACATTCACTACTAAAATTAACCAAATTTATTCTTATATTTTAGATCCAATCTCTTCTTACTTGCTCTCAATTTATCATTCTATTATAAGTTGATTTTTCAATGTATCCTTCTGACACATGAAATTAATTCAAGCTTTATCTAATCTGTTACAAAAAAGAATTATCATATTGTGGTTAAATTCATTTTTCTTCGTATTTATTTATTTTTAAAATAAATTGTGCTTGTTTTGAGTGTTTTTTTTATCAAAATAATTTTGTCAATATAAATAATAATAAAAAATAATCTTATATGCGAGAAGACAAATTAAGGAAAATAAAATTAACACACAAGTACATAATAAACTGGAGGAGCCTTTTATTTCTTGGAAATGGACATTTGTTAAGATGGTGCGGTAGTGTTTGAGTTTCCATTATTTTTTAAAATATTTTTTTATTTAAAATAATTTAAAAATAAAAAAATAAAATCTCAAGAAATCAAGAAATGTTTTTACTGGAAAACAAACAGCAGTAATCTTTACTCTAGTGAATCACGGAGCTAATTATTTTATTTTATTTTATTTTATTTTATTTTATTTTATTTTATCACGTGATTATGATATTGATTATTAAATAACAATTAGTCCACGAGAATTTTAATTACTTGATCCTCCACGCTCTGGTATTGGAGACGTGGCGTTGACTACACTTCAGCTGCATGTTCCGGGTCAATTGTTTTTATAAACAAACCACAAATCCTTTTCTCTTTCCTTTCGTGTTTTTCTTTATCTATTTTTTTCCTTGTTAATGGTTGGCGGTCTGCCTCTTTATTTTTCAATTTTCAAAATTAAATGTATTAAATTATTTTTTAATCAATTGAATTGTTTATTTATCGATAATATCATAATTAAGTATATAAATGTATATTTACTAAAAAATAATAATATATTCATTAAATGGTGGTGTGGATATATATCAAGATTATTTATGAAATATATAATTGGAGAGTATCACTTGCCAACTTCTAATTGATAATCAACAAATAATAAGTGTTTTTTCTGATACTATTTTAATGAAAATTAATGAGTTAATATGCCTACAGGTCTTACTTTTATTGTTATATTAGGAGTTACTGAAGATGTAAAATAAATAATGGGTTTGTTTATATTTTTTATTGAATTTTTTCATGGCTCCACGTAGATAACTTAATAATCCAATGATTTTTTTAGTTTTTTAAAATACAATTAACCAACATGTTGACTAATACATTGTGTAAAGAAAAAAAAAAGGAAAAAGAAATTCTAATTGGATCCATCGACGTAGTTAATATCTGACTAAATATTTCAAAGATTATTTAAAAGAGAATCGAATTCTCTGTATCTCTTAGAACACTACTTTCAGATAAAATAAATTCTCAAAGTTAAAACATTGGATGTTTAGTCTAAATCTTAAAAAACATAAAATCTCTATAAATTTATTAAGACATATTATTTATCAATGAGATAAAAATCTCTAATGAAAATTATGAACAACATGTTGTTCATAATTGATACGTTTGTCAATTAGTTGTAATTTATGATATTTATTTTTAAAAATAACTTAAAGCCATGGACTTCATGTACTAACCAAGTTTGCAACTTGATTGGTCCACCTAAAAGTATAAAACCCAATGGATCTAAGAAACCGTTTGAGAACACAGTGCAAACCGCGTTTCCAAAAAAATTAATTTTTTTTTGTTAAAATTTAATATGTTTTGTATGTTTTAGATCGTTTTGATGTGCTGATGTCAAAAATAATTTTTAAAAAATAAAAAAACATCATTAACATGTATTTCGACACGAATTGAAAATCATGCATGAAATTAATTTTATAAACTTTTTATTAAAAAAAATCTGCTTAGTTTTGAAGAAAATATTTTTTTTTGCTGAAAATACTTTTTTTAAAATTGCTAAAAAATAAAAAATATCTTATTATTTATGAATTATATTAAATTTGATCATGAATCTTTTAATTGCTATATATTTTATTTTAATTTTTGTTAATTTTATCCTTTAAAATTTGATTTTTACATTAACTTTGATTCTTATATTTTTTTATTGTTATTTTATTTTTTAATCTATTTATCTATGATTTTATTATTTTAATTATCATTTATTTTATTTAAAATATGTATTTTTTATTTCACCCCTTTTAATTTTTTTTATCTATTATATTTAATTTTTATTCTTTTAGTAAATTTTAAAAAGTTACTTTTCATTACACCACTAATTATAAAAAAACAATTCACAGGGTCCAAATTAAGAACAGCCCTTGAAAGGGCCATATTGAACCGGATGTGGCTGCTGGGATTCGAGCCCAGGTCTCCACGGCCACAACGTGGAATTCTTACCACTAAACTACAGCCACGAGATGCTCAAGAACCACTAAACAACAAATTAACTCCATATCTTTTGTTTAACCCTAAATCTTCTCGTAACGTCATCTGATAGCCCGAGGAAACATAAATTAACGTTGTGAAATGCAGTCGGTGAATCATATCTCCCAATGGGATATTTGATGAAAAAATCTATAACAAATTTTAATCCAGTTTATAGTAATCTTTGTCAAGCAAACTAATCTTCTTCTCTCAACATCTTCAATTGAACCCATAGACTGAATATATAAGGAAAAAAAAAACAAAAACAGATTCTTAACATTTCAACTGTTAAATAATATTTATGTAGTCTTATTTATTAAGAGTAAAATAATACTTTTAGTTTAACCTACATATACTTTATTTATATTTAGGTTAAGACTAAGCATTCATAATATACAGATTATTCAGAATTCTAGCCCCCTTTTTGTATTTGATCTCAATTAATTTAACATCAACAAATCAAGATGTTGCAAATCTAAATAGTCTGTAAATCAAATAATTGACAACTTAACAAAGCTATAATGTGGAAGCATGTTTTATTATACAAATCTTGTCCACGCATTCGTAAGTCTACAAAACTACCAGATTTTGCTTATTCTTTTTATTCTTCATCATTTACTTCCTTTTTAGCTTCTATTCATTGTACTCTTTGAGCCCTCTTCTTATAAAGAGGCAATTCTTGATCCGCTTTGGCAGCAAGCTATGGATGAGGAACCTTTTGCTTTGTATAAGACAGATACTTGAGATCTGGTTCTTCTACCTCCTGATAAGAGTGTTGTTGGTTGTCGTTGGGTGTATAAGATCAAGACTAATTCTGATGGGTCTATTGAGCGATACAAAGCTAAGCTGGTTACAAAAGGATACTCTCAACAACATGGTATGGACTATGAGGAGACATTTGCCCTGGTTGCAAAAATAACTACTATTCGTACTCTTATTGTCGTAGCTTCGATTCGTCAGTAGCATATTTCTCAACTTGATGTTAAAAATGTCTTCTTGAATAGAGATATTCAAGAAGAAGTTTATGACACCCCCTCCTGGTATTTCACATGACTCTGGATATGTTTGTAAGCTTAAGAAAGCATTATATGGTCTCAAACAAGCACCCTGTGCTTGGTTTGAGAAATTCTCTATTGTGATCTCGTCTCTTGGCTTTGTTTCTAGCAGTCATAATTTTGCTCTTTTTATTAAGTGCACTGATGCAGGTCGTATCATTCTGTTTTTATATATTGATGACATGATTATTACTGGTGATGATATTGATGGTATTTCAGTTTTGAAGACAGAGTTGGCTAAACGATTTGAAATGAAGGATTTGGGTTATTTTCGATATTTTCTGGGTATTGAGGTAGCATACTCACCTAAAGGTTACCTTCTTTCTCAGTCGAAATATATTGCAGATATTCTTGAGCGGGCTAGACTTACTGATAATAAGACTGTAGATACTCCTATTGAGATTAACACAAGGTACTCTTCTTTTTATGGTTTGCCTTTGATAGATCCTACTTTATACCACACTATTATTGAGAGTTTGGTATATCTCACCATTACTTGTCCAGATATTGCATATGATGTTCATGTTGTTAGTCAGTTTGTTGTTTCTCCTACTACTGTTCACTAGGCAGCTGTTCTTTATATTTTGCGATATCTTCAGGATACAGTTTTTCAGAGTCTTTTACTTTCATCCACCTCTTCCTAGGAGTTGCATGCATACTCTGATGCTGATCATGGTAGTGATCCCACAGATCGCAAATCTGTTATCGAGTTCTGTATCTTTTTAGGTGATTCTCTTATTTCTTGGAAGAGCAAGAAACAATCTATTGTTTCTCAATCATCCACCAAAGCAGAATATCATGACATGACATCTACTACTAAAGAAATTGTTTGGTTACGTTGGTTACTTGCTGATATGGAAATTTCCTTTTCTCATCCTACTCCTATGTATTGTGACAACCAGAGTTCTATTTAGATTGCTCATAATTCAGTTTTTCATGAGCACACTAAGCACATTGAGATCGATTGTCATCTTACTCGTTGTCATCTCAAACATGGCACCATTGCTTTGCCTTTTGTTCCTTCTTCTTTGTAGATTGCAGATTTCTTTACCAAGGCGCATTCCATCTCTCGTTTTTGTTTTCTTGTTGGCAAACTCTCGATGCTTGTAGCTGCCGCATCTTGAGTTTGAGAGGAGACGTTAAATAATATTTATGTAGTGTTATTTATTAAGGGTAGAATAGTACTTTCAGTTTAACCTATATATACTTTATTTGTATTTAGGTTAAGACTAAGCATTCATAATATACAGATTATTCAGAATTCTAGCCTTCGTTTTGTATTTAATCTCAATTTATTTAGCATCAACAAATCAAGATGTTGCGAATCTAAATAGTCTGTAAATCAAATAATTGACAACTTAAGAAAGCTATAATATGGAAGCATGTTTTATTATACAAATCTTGTCCACGCTCGCAAAGGAAGAAATTAATTATTAATGAGCATGTTGCTAATGGATATTTGTGTGGGTTGATCACGGGAGATGGATAGTCTACTCGATAGTGAGACCAACTAACGGTGTTATGGGAACCCTGTGGCCTGTTGTGATTCGAGATAGGATGTACATCTTTTGTTTAAAAAAATCCATCTTCTAGGCTCTATGTATGGTGTTTGGACTTGTCTAATCCAATTTCCAGGTCGATTTTGACTATCGGTAGAAATTGTCCTGATAACTGTCACATTCTACACTCATGCTCTTCCAGCTCCCTTCCCTAAGTTTCCAATACTAGAACACAACATACCCACAATTATTGTGCCTAATGTTAATTATCTTGATATATAATATGTATATAAGAAAATTAATCGAATGGATTGCAGGTCTAATTACATTATTTCCCACCTAATAATACCATGTCTAGCACCACATATAACCTCTTCCATCCACAAGTTCAGACACAATCATCCCCCGTTTTAATCGAAGAATTCACAATCACAAAACATTTAGATTTTTGGATATGGATTCCATCTGTATTTGGAGTATCAGCAGCAGCTATCACCATATATAGTTATAAAATCCAGCTTGAGATTAACCTGGTCAAGGAATCAAATCCCGAGTTACAAGTGCTTACTTAGACTGGATATTAAATTGAGCAACAATGTAAAGAATACCGTAGCTCCAGCAGGACAATTGTTGCATTTGGCTTTGCAACCCCACAAGGATGATCCTTTAGCATCAAGAGCGCCGCCAACAATTGAGACACCACTAACACGTTCAAAGCTAAGCCAATCATTGGCTTGACCAAGTATGCGATAATCCTCATGAGCAATCTGGTGCCATCAATCCTTAAAGTAATATCAGGATACTTGTGTAGTTATGACCTTCAAAGGAAACTGAGCCAAGTAAATTAATACCTTCCTTTAGGTATATATGCAAATCATTGTTTGAATTGGTAGAGCCACATGCAGCAGTCCAAGCATCAAGGAAGGCTTGTGTGACCTTACGAGGATCAAGAAAAGGTCAGACAGCAGAGAATGAAGACACAACTTATAAGTCATGTTCTTTGCTCTCGGGACACAAAAGGAGGGAGATGCTTGATTAATTGTAATGATCGAGTTAATAGTAATGAGAACTTATGGAAGTACTTGAAGGGTTTAATTAGTTGATGTTGTAACTTGAAGAGGTTTTAAGGATAGATATGGTCAAATTCGGATTAATTAGAAAATGATATGTATATATATATTTCCACCGCGTCCTCATTAGTTGAGTTCAAAGTTTCGGACTCGTCTTCACTTATTTCCTCTAATTAACTAATTGTAGGCCTTAAGCTTGCATCTCTCCCATAGGTTTAGACATGAACAGGAATATGGAAATATATAGAAGTGTATATATGTGGTTCAAAATAAAAGGATCAAAGATAAGCAAAGATCAGAACATATATATCCGTAAAGCTGCACGCATTATTTGTCTAAAGTAGAGCATTTTTTTATATGGAATAATATTGCATGGAGAAAAGTCGGTGTGCATGGACTGTACTATTGAATTGATTGATTGATTGATTGATTACCCGAGACATGTGTATATATATATATATATATATGAGCCTTGCTTTCAAACTTGCAAAATCGTAGCGTGAAAACATCTCTTACGTTCAAATTAAGCTAATCTCTTATTATTCCATCGAGACCATGGGGTTTGAAGTCAAGAAAAATAAACCACGCGAGCCTAAACTACCTGTTTCTCAGCTAACTAAAGAGCAGTTGAGGGCAATTTTCATGGAGTCCGATATCAACAAGGACGGTGTTCTCAGCAAGAAAGAGCTAAAGCAAGCCTTCGGTCGTCTTGGTGCGCTTATCCCTGCCTTTAGAGCCGCCCGTGGGCTCCACCATGCCGATGCCAACCACGATGGGGTTGTAGACAAGGATGAGTTGGATGATCTCATCAAATATGCTTATCGTCTCGGGTACAAGGTTGCTTAGAGCTTTAAAATGTAATTAAGCAGGTTGTGCCACTGTGCATGTAATTGCATATATGTGTGTGGTTTGCCGTGGCATCAATTGGGAAAATAAAAACTTATTTTCTGTGTCTTTTTTAGAGGAGATGGTTCTATCTCCCTCTATGTGATTAAAGATCAATCCAATATATATATATATATATATATATATATATATATATATATATATATATATATATATATTCTGAACCTGGAGCTCCGGCCCTTTTACCTTTGCAGGAAGTAAACTCATTTATTCAAGAACGATGCCTCATATTGATCTTTTTCAATTGAGAACTAAATTAAGAAGAAGAAAAATGCAAATATTCATCGATTCGTTTCCTCTCCATGAAGTATATATATCTCTATGCTCATATAAAATTATGAAATGTACACGAATATTTGAATTTAAAAAAATAAGTGTTTTTGTTAATTAAGTAATTATTTCTCTCAAATATTCAAAACATGCTAGATGAATTAATTAAAAGCAATCAAAGTGTTCTTCGACCCTTGTTTTTCTAATTACAACCAATTAATTGTATTTTTAAACTAGTTTTTTGCACACTGAAAATACTCCATTCTTCCAATCCATTCAAAGATGTTTCCACATCTAAACTAAGAAAGTTCTAAGAAATTTACAGCTTTTCATAACTCATAACCAAATTAAATGAGGAAGGATAATGCCCACCATTACTGTTTGAGCCAAAACAAAACCATATATCTTAGGAAAAAAATGAATAAATTGAAAAATCATTTTTCTGTACATTTATATTGACAAATCAGTCCCTAGAAATTTTAAGTTCTATTCAGTATTCAGACTCGCCTAAAAACTGAAGACATACAAAAAGTGGCATTGGATCAGACTGAAAGAAAAAACTATTTACAAGCGCTCTCAACTTGTAAAAGCAATGGAAGCATTAACGATGACCAGTGCCATGATTTGTTAGGGTCCTGAACTTCTGCATAAGCATGTTGGAGAAAGTGAACTGGCAGTTCGGACATTAATTGTTCTGTCATGCAAGAACATGCTTGCCATGCAAAATCTTCTTTGATGAGGTTTGTGGCTCTCATGTCTTTGTATTCATCAGTTTCCAGTTATTTAATTTGATATGATGGATATCTATATTGGAAAGATAGAAGACAGAAATATTTGGCATTTTCCTTACTCTAGTGAACTCTGAATTTTGTGTACATTGGAAATTCCAAAGTACTCCATGTTTGTATTGTTCTTTCCTCTTTGATCTATTTGACTTTAATTTGTGAGATTCAAATTTAATGACCTGTAAAGTACTCACAGTGGGTTTTCTGCATGGCTGACGAGGCTTTCTGAACATTGCATGTGTTCTTCTGGGTAATCTGAGATCCATTAAGTTTGTTGTACTTTGCAACTGATTCATTTTGTTTTATATAGGTGGATGCTTTGACGATAACTCGTGGAAAGAAGGGGGTGGGTTGTCGAGCGGCTTTTAAACAAGGTCAGTAACATTTCCTGAATGGAAACATGTGTTTTTCTCTACTCAATATATATCAACTTGTTTCCTGTTTGTATGGATTAATGTAATGCCTGTAATTGCAGTTGCTTGTGTAGAGTTAGACGGTTCAGATCGATCAGCGCCCTGGTATTTTCATCATCGGTGCCACTAACAGGTATGATAATCTCTCTCTCCTCTCCTCTCCTCTCCTCTCCATTTCTCTCATTAAAGCTTGTGTTTCTGGTGGCAGGCCTGAGGTGATGGAAAGGCTTTCAATAACCTTAACTTCTTTAAGACTTATTTCTTATAAAGTATGTTTTTTATATCTTTAAGAATTATGTATGATCTCTATGGTTTTTATTTGATTTTTTTTTATTTTGAAACTCATTACAATTTCTTTACGCCGGGACCTCTGCTAGCTTTCAATAACCTTAACTTCCTCATTAGCTAAGTTCAAAGCTTCGGACTCGTCTTCACTTATTTCCTCTAATTAACTAATTGTAGGTCTTAGGCTTGCATCTCTCCCGTAGGTTTAGACATGAACAGGAATATGGAAATGTATAGAAGTGTGTATGTGGTCCAAAACAAAGGGATCAAAGATAAGCAAAGATCAGAACATATCCGTAAAGCTGCACGCATTATTTGTCTAAAGTAGAGCTTTTTTTTATATGGAATATTGCATGGAGATAAGTCGGTGTGCATGGACTGTACTATTGAATTGATTGATTACCCGAGACATGTATATATATATATATGAGCCTTGCTTTCAAACTTGCAAAATCGTAGCGTGAAAACATCTCTTACGTTCAAATTAAGCTAATCTCTTATTATTCCATCGGGACCATGGGGGTTGAAGTCAAGAACCCTAAACGACTCGTGCCTAAGACATTGGTTTTTCAGCTAACTGAAGAGCAGTTGAGGGCAATTTTCATGGAGTCCGATATCAACAAGGACGGTGTTCTCAGCAAGAAAGAGCTAAAGCATGCCTTCGGTCGTCTGGGTGCGTTTATCCCTGCCTTTAGAGCCTCCCGTGGGCTCCACCATGCCGATGCCAACCACGATGGGGTTGTAGACAAGGATGAGTTGGATGATCTCATCAAATATGCTTATCGTCTCGGGTACAAGGTTACTTAGAGCTTTAAAATGTAATTAAGCAAGGTTGTGCCACTGTGCATGTAATTGCATATATGTGTGTGGTTTGCCGTGGCATCAATTGGGGAAAAAATAAATAAATAAAACTTAATTTTCTGTAACTTTTTTAGAAGAGATGGGTCTCCCTGTATGTGAAGATCAATCCAATAGCTGGATGGGTATTTTATTGTTATATGGAGCTCCAGCCCTTTTACATTTGCAAGAAGTAAACTGCAGGCCAATTGAAATTGATCCACGCATCATTTATTCAAGAACGATGCCTCATATTGATCTTTTTCAATTGAGAACTAAATTAAGAGGCAGAAAAATGCAAATATTCAGACTCGCCTCAAAAACTGAAGACATACAAAAAATTAGCATTGGATCAAACTGAAAGAAGAAACTATTTACAAGCGCTCAACTTGTAAAAGCAATGAAAGCAAGAAGGCTTGTGTTATTTACACGAAGATGATTGTAAAAAATGGAGAAGGGAAAACAACTCGTCAGTGCTTTGCCAGTCAACAACTGCAAATGATTTCCATTTATGGACTACGCAAGTTACGCAGGTGGCTGACCACATCATAGGAACTGCTAAGATGTTGGTAATCAGCCCGGTGAAGAAGATTTCCTTGGACTTGCTCCGAGCCATTCGGTCTTGGGTCAAGTTGTGCTGTTTGCGATGAACAGCAGTGGCGCACACGTATCCGGTGGTTTCTTGTCTCATTTGTGTTGCAAGTTCCACGAACTTTCACCACCAATATAGCTTCCTTGTCTCTGGTGTCTTCACACCATGAATTTTGAGGGACACCATCAAGAAAAACCTCCAAAGTGGGGAAATCTTCAAGATGAATTGACACCTCGGCAATATGGCCTGGTTTAATTATACCAGCTGCTGGAGTGACCTGATTCAAATTGCACAAATTTTGAAATGCACAAAGCGGTACTCTTGATCACCTATAATAGGTATATAAGGGCGTGCTTATCAAGTGAAATCGAATGGTCATTAGTGCTGTGTGTGCAAGCAATTGGATTTATCTTTACCGCACCACCCCTTATTTTCACTGGCACTGTTCAATAACCAGTCCATTATAAACAAATTAGACTCAAATTCAATGTTGAGGAGGACAAGCTCCTCTTTTGAGCCTCATAGGCAGGTTTGGTTTATGATAGCACGGAATGGTACAAAGGAATCCATCCAGCCGATCCCAATTAGTTTGGGGTCAGGGCTCTGTTGTTCATAATAGAGTCGGACATTTTTACAGTCTCCCATATTTTTTTTGAAAGATCAAGATCAATATGATCTGGTATCCAGCAAAATGGCCCAAATAATGGGTAAGAGGAACAATTAAGGTTATTAGAGTATATTTTTCTGTGAAGCAGGGAACTTACCTCAAGCCATTGCGGAAAGCCATAGGAACCTCTTGGATGATGATCTGATGCTTGTCCATTCTCATCAATTATAGACTGGCCTTCACAAATAATTTCGAACAAAGCATCATTTTCCCCACATTTATTTGTGATACGCAAAATTGTTGTATCCTGGTTTGGAAGGATTATGTTGTTTGTGCTGACAATAGTTTCTGGAATCTTGCTTAGTTCATCAATTATGTATCTAATTTCCTCGTTTGATTTCATAATGTCTCCAAACTCTTGTCTCCTCACTGACTCATCAACTCGTGCAATATCAACACTGAATATGCAACAAACAGGCTTGTGATCACTGTCAGTTACATCCATGCAAGCATCGTACCTATACAATAGATAGCAAGTTATAGATATGTGTGTGTGGGCGCACGCGGCCGGGCATGTACTTTTCCCTAAAGTGATATTATTTCCCTATGATGCAAGTGGACAAACTAGCTAATGCTCGGGTAAATGCAGACATTGTCTAGGCAAAGGATGAGTCTTAGTTAATCAACGCAAATTTATCTTTTAGCAGGTATATCTTTATTCCCTGTACACATCAGAAAACCTTACTAAGAAAACTTACTGAGATATCAAAGAAACAACAGGACAGTCTAAGCAGCATTCAGATACATGAGCTGACCGGCTATCACGATATAGTACCCTGTCACACCAGGCAGGGATGCGCTTCTTTTCACCTGAATCATACCCTGCAGGTAGTTACAGCAGTTAAAAGTTATAAAACTTCTGACTATCCATAACATAGAAGCTGGAAAAAGATACTGTAGCCTATTGATACCCCCCCTCTCTCCCAGGGGGTTCTCAATCTGATTTATTACTCATGGTTACCTACACAAATCATATACTTAACGAAACATCCAAAAGGGATCAATTAGAAACCAATTCCTGCCTCAATAATCCAGGTGAGTTGACCCAGAAATCTCCATAATGTACAGTAAGCATACCTGCTAAACCAGGTTGGTGCTTTTCAAACTTGTATGTGGGAGGAAATCTAATAACTGCTTCACGCATTCCTTGGAACACTTTTCCAACTCCCATTTCTGTTCGGAGTTGGTCCTTTTCTCTAAGCCAATCAAAGCTTCTCTGAGACACAAAATCCCTTGCTTCGTCATAAGATATACCATCAAGCCGATAATTAAAATCGCCAAGAAATATGACCATGTCTGCCTCTGATAACTCGGGTATTCCTTTTGGACGCAAGGGATTTTGGACTGCAGATGAAGTGCCAGCTGCAAAAGAAAGGAGCAATGGCAAGCCAGTTCAATAAACAAGCCAAAATAAATAGCAGAAAATCGAGCAAGACAAGAACAGGTATGACACCATACCGGCTGCAGCATTGAAGAAGTTAGATGGTCGGCCAAAGGTCATTGTCCGATATACATGGTCAAAATCAGCATTGCGACGATTGACCGCTTCTAAATGTGCTGCAAAGTGACAATTAATGAAGCACATTACCCGATCATATACCCTAATCCTCAAACCAACAGCACCCTGCACAGTCAACAATTAGCCACACCAATAAAAAGAATAGCTCGAGAAGGCATGCTGATAAAAAGCCAGGCAGTGTAAAGAAAAGATTTGTGAGGTAGTTACAACTTGAATCCAAGACATTCAATTGATAAGTGAAAAATAATTTTTTTTCCCTTTAGACAGGTAACTTTAATCAGGCAAAGACAAACACAGTTCCTGAAAATAATGCACGGGCAGAACAGGCAAAGCTGTAATTGCTCCACAGAAAGAATAAACAATCATTTGGGCATGGGATATGGTAATAGAACACACGGAGAACAGGAAGCAGAGTAATTTCCACTAGCGTGTAGTTGTTGCCTGTTATGCTGCCATTAATTCTGTATTAACAGAGAACCTATAAACTATAAAACCTCAGCAGCAGTTCTAGTAGCTATATATATCGAAATTTCTTCCTTGAATAATGTGATGGTTTATCTCTACATGTCCAGCTCATTCACAGATAATGTTCCTTGTCAATGTTAATTGTCATCCATTGCAGTTTCGCAGGTCCCATGGTCATCGGTGATTGGAGAGAATTTGAGAAAACAAGCTTTTTCTCGAGTATTCTAATGGTTTATAATCACATGATTAGAGAAGATCTCGATCTGTTCATTTTTTTTTTGGTATTTATTACTTTTATTTTGTCGCATGGGATTTGTTTCGTTGACACATTTATTTTCTTATACCAACGAGTACTTACATTTTTTATATTAAGTGGGGTGCATTTACATTATTATAAGAAAGGAGGTTACATTTTTCTTTGTATTCATGAATTCTTTTTTACAATGTAGATGTTTTGTGATTCTTACAAACAATTTCTTTTTGAAAATGATAAGAGATAAAATAAGATAAAATAATGTAAGTGGAGGTTGATCCACTAAAACTTCTAATTATACATTAAGTTGTATTTAATTTAATTATTAAGATTTAAACAGGTAACTTTAATCAGGCAAAGACAAACACAGTTCCTGAAAATAATGCAAGGGCAGAGTTGGTAGAAAGCAAAACATGGAAAGGCATACCTTATTACCAATTGCACGCCCAAAGCCACATGGAACTGCAGCAGCATCAACATCCCCGACATGAGCTTTAAGATTATTTCTAACCCTGCCATACAATTATTCAATTATCAGAACCAAGATAGGCATTAAGGGCTGAGACGAATGAGATTTAATAGATAAGTTGCACATGCCTAAGCTAGAACTGGAACATAAAATTACAGAGGGCTGACATCACAATCAAATTGAATCAAGTTATTATGTGGATTCCATTTCAGGACCAAATTAAGCAGCCTCACTGCATACACCCTTCACCACAACCAAAGAAATAACCCCAAAGAAATGAAAGGGTAAACATAAAAAGGAAAAATGTAAAGGGCTCATATTCCAATCTTATAATGCTGGCCTTCTAGAGAGCACATTTCTTTTATACATGCAGATATGCCGATCTAGCATGATGAACTCACTTGAAATATGATTTATAACAATGAAATTATCAATTTTATCCAGCCATACAAACATCCATTGATGATAAACACTACAGGCCTAATTTCATATTTTTATCATAATCCATAGATACTGACCACATAGCAATCAGCAAGCCTGCTAGCTGCCTAGAACCAACACGTTCAAATGTTGACCCTTCATCCAATGTTTTGCCAATCGTATCCAGCCACCACTGCCCAGCAGAACTGCCCTCCAGTCCAACCTGCAGTTGAAAGGAAAAAACAAATAGCATGAGACAGAAAAATTGATGAGAGAAGAAAAGCAAGGGTAATTATAATATAAGCATAATCATAAAAGAGAATGTTGATACAAGAAGTTTAACAGGATTGCTTTCATTCCAATTATCCTTGCTTTCATTTATTTGAGGAAAGGTCATTTACAACCAGCATATCAAAAACATCATAGACAACTTTCATTGTGATGGCTGCCTAGCAAATCACCCCACATTGCCCTATCCTAAAGTGTGTTCACAGTGAACATCTGTCATGCATTTTATTCATTGCCCAACCAGCATATTAATGCATTTTATTCATTCCATCATGTACTTTTCCAAAGTTTCCAACCATTGTTAAAGCTGAGACTAAAATTATTAACTTTTTCAAAGATCTTCAACCCATAAAAACAACTTAACACCATCATTATATCACCTGCAACAGCTGTTTTATTATATCTTGAAACAAAACAAAAAAGCAAAAAAACTTGACCAAGCTAGTAGAGTTCTCAATGTCATTTCTGTAAATTGATTAGGAGAGGCAAGGTCCCTTCCGTAGCACACAGAAAAAAACTTTTGAGGGCCATGCAAACAAAAACCCTTTAATAACATACTAGCCAAGTTTAATAATGGAGATGTCTTTACAGTTTCCTTAGCTGCAGACATTGCAAGAACACCAGCACCCATCTCAACTTCTTGCAACCCAACAACAACAATGCCAATGTCCCCAGCAGCAGAACCTAACCAGGACACAAGTGAGTCTTGCGAAGCTCTTCCTTGTGCTACATTCCATGTACCAGCCAATATTTTTAAATTCTCTATCCTTGTATACAAAAATTCTTTTCCAGCTAACTCTGAACGCAGTATGCCATCAAGGGGTCCTGGAGACATGACATTCCATCCACGTATACCGCCATGATTAGCCAGGGTGAAAACATAGCCACCCCCAACAGCCATTTTTATTACTTGACTGCTGTGAGCCACCCATCCTGCAAGCAGATTACCCTCAAGGTCTAACACCTGAACAGTGCCACTTGCATAACCAACCCATATTTGCAAACCAAATGTACACAAGCACTGAACAGCAACAGAATGATACTGGAAATGTTGCACACGATTGCCATTTCCATCCCATTGCACAAGCGAGCCATTTGCACACCCAGTCCAAATCATTCCATCTGTTGTTATAATTACCGCTTCTGTTCTCCTATTATCATCTCCAAATCCACCTTTTACAGCAACTCGACGAACAGCATCAGCTGCTCCCATTATAGCATTACGTGAACGCTGAAAGAAACCGAATGAAGTTTGCATTTTCTCTCTCTTTGTACCAGCAACAATTTTCGTCTTGATATCATCTTCAAAGGTTAAGTCCTGTCCTGACAACATGTCCAGTCTTTCAATCTGACCATCTATATTGAACATTTTCAGCAACTCCCTAGTGTGTGCATCCCTGCAAAATAGATGTCTCCCCATAATTCAATATTAATTAGTAAAATATAAGAAATATTAATGAAAAATAAAATATCCAACTCCTCTCCAACCCAAAAATAAATAAACAAAGAAAGAAACTGACATAGGTCCCCATATCCAACTAAATCGGTGCTACGCAAAGTAACTAAAAAGAAAAGATCCCCAAAACACAATGAAGACTGGGTGAAACCATCAGTTCCTACTAAATCAGGAAACAGAATCATGAGAAAAGAGTGAAAATAATACATCGGTGTGCCTCTTCTCTGTCTGCCTATTAGCTGCCTTTACTGGGAAGACACCCTGTCTCCCTTGTATGGTATCCTATTCTCAACACCTAGCAACCACTGCAACTAGTCACTTATTTGGTATTGAAGTTTAGTTAAGTTGTTAAAGTAAATTGATTTGTCACTTCTATTCGCATAAGAATGCAAACACCACAGAAATGACAAAGTTAAATGCAAAAATAAGATTGAAGAATCATTTAGTTGGAACTTAAAGAAGACAAGCAATGCCCACCTCAGGAAGTAGATGCAGCAATTCTAGTTTGTTAACAGAGAACCATGCAATTTGAAGTTCTACGACAAAATAGCTAAATGCAAAATCCCACTCCAGATAGGAAGGATTCGAGGAGAATGTATTATTTAAGGATTGCTGTAGGGTTTCAGTTTGGTAGCTGAACAAGGTCCTGGCTAATGCAGCAAAAAGAAACCCTTCATACTAGCTCCGTCTCTACAGAGAACTGAGAAAGTCGACATCATGTCAGCTTACTCTCTGAATTCTATCATTGGTAGAAACACCTCAGATTGTATTCTATTTGGCTACTCTCAAGGCCATTCTCCATTCACACTGCCTACAGCCAACATGAACATAGAGAACAAGGTGCCAAATGGGCTGACGAAGTTCCAATTGTAACACCCCAAAATTTGCATTTGACTGTAATTGATGGTTTCTTTAGAATAATGTAAGTTTAGAGAAAATTAGGGAACAAAAGCCAAAGAACTAAGGAAAAGAAGGTTCAAAATGCAATTACTAACTTAACTAGGTGAAGTAGGATAAGTTTTGCATGATTAAGTAGGTGAAGGAGGACAAGTTTTGGCATGCCATGCTTATGAGGTGTCAAAAGGAAGGTAGAGATGTGCTTTCCTTCAAAATTTTCAGAACTAACTACATCTTTTTCTTCCATTTCTTGAACCTAAGAGAGAGCTATACACTATCCTACAAACTAAAACTACCAAACCATAAATTCCAAGAACAAATTGTGAAGTATTAGGGCTTAGATTCAATAGAATTGTTAGGAAACAAACCAAAGATAGATTGTGAGGTTATAAAAGGAAAGGAAAGAAAGTAAGGGAAAACGGGCTAAAGCTTAAGGTGAGTGATTAAATTGATAAGTACGTAAAAATCCTATTGTTTTAGATGCTTTTATGCATGAAGAATTTCTTTAAATGTTTGCTGGATTTTCAGAATATAAATGTATAACCTTAGTTTTCAATGGAAACTTCATATGATAGTTGCTAAATAAGAGTGTGATTGTGAAAGATCGAAGTATGATGTGATCTTTTAAAGTAAAAGCTATGTTTTAGCCCAAATATTGTGTTGATATAACCGCACATGATATGTGAAAAGAGTAAAGCTTTCTTTACATGAAATTGTGGCCACCTATATGCTACACATGATGTAAAATATAAGGGAATGATCAAGACAGGACAACAAGATGTCATATTAGTTTATTTACTGGACAGCAAGACAACAAGATGTCATATAAGTTTGTTTACTGGACATCAGGGTGTGTATGCTTATAAATACATGTTTGGTTGAGAAATTTAACTGTTTAGGTAACAATAAGAAGCAATTAGAGAGGTTGGTTTACTTAGCTAACTAAAAGCACAATTCTAAAGTGAATACAATTAAAGATACTAACTAAGATGCATTACCAAAGTAATTAGGAGAGGGGTGTGACACCAAAACTATGCCATGAGATAATGCACAAGCCCTAGGATCCGTAAGTTTCTTGTGAATAAACACAGACAGAAATTTTCAAGCTATAGTTCTAATATTGGGAAAAAAGGGACCATATCAAGATAAACATTGATCAAAATATGATGCGTAGCAGAATATTTTTATTTTCACTCTTTGTTTTTTTCTACGGATCAAATGTTAATATTTTTCCGGTATACAAGTGTCAAACCATGTTATTTTTAAGACATTATGTATTTGACTAGAACTTCTAAAACCAGTTTCAAATCATATTCTACATTTTAAAAACCATACCATTGTAGTGAAGTTTCTAAACTACCGTAAGACCAATGAGAGAGAGCAAACTTATAAAAAATCATAATTAGATACTTCTAGCTACTTATCAAGCAAAAATAAAGTCAAATAAACACATACCACAATGCGAACGACAGGAACCCAGCACTCCAGACTTTAGCCCTGGAATTATCAGAAAGCAAGTATCTAACGTCGGAATTCAATACATTGCTGAATCCATTCACGGTCACTTGGTTCCTTATATCAATATATGACCTCTCCACTGACAGTGCAGCCATATGCCTCTCTTCTGCGGTAAATGAAAAGGCCTTTTCCAGATCTTCCCAGGGCCATATCTTAATAACCCCCCCTTCTGATCCCGACCATAAATCCCCTGGAATCAAAACACGAAATAAAATTCTATCAAAATACAACAATAACTAAAACATTAATCCATAATTTTAAACCAGTGAGAACTGACCGACCATAACAAGTCAAGATCATGGTCATGACTGGCCCGCGATGTGCCATCCAAGACAAGACATCCTTGACACGACTTCGGTCCAACCCTGGACCCGTATCCATTTTCCAACACCGAATTCTACCATCTCTATGTCCACTCCAAACAACTCGACTCCCTTCATCACCAACCAAACACGAAACGCCCGAACCCGAATTCAACGCCACAGACTCCTTGAACGGCGCCGTTTCATCACTCCCGCCGTACATTTCCTTCAATTCCCAGACCTGAACGGCGCCGTTTTCTCTCCCACCCCATACTTGCGTCTCGGTAGTTACAATTGTTCTCAAAAACCGACCGGTTTGAGATTCTCTCAACGGATGTGGCCGAATTTCAAGACTGGGTGGACGGACTGGGTGAACCGCGGCTCAAACTGGGATACGGAAAATCCCGGTTCCCCCTCCTTTGCCAATGAATTCTGGTAGAGCCGGAGTTTTGTGTCTGTGGGAAAAACTTTCGTTGTTGTTAGAGCTATTATTACAGTTGTTATTGGAGAGTTTTCGGTCGAGGAACTGGATCATGTAATCCAGGCGTTTAGTGGAGGCTTCCAGGGAGGGATTGGGATTGGAAGGCTGTAGATCATCGTCGGAGGAGGAGGATGGTGAGGAGGGGGAGGAGGAAAAGTAACGGTCGAAGATCTTTGGTGTTCGGAGCGGAGGTGAGGACGAAGAAGCATCATCGCTGTTCGTTCGAGGAGGTGCAGAGTGAAGGGAGAAAAAAACGTCGTCCATTTTTATTTTTATTTTTATTTTTTAGAGTGATACTGGTGCTGCTGTTGGTTGCTTGTAAGTTATAACTGAAAGGAGAGAAGAGAGAATATAGGGAGAAGAATCGAGGTAAGGATGCTGTTGGGATTTTAAGATTTTAAGACACCGGAAAAAGAGATAGAGGACGCGAAGAACGGACCGTGAGGCGGTCACGAATTCACGATCCAGCGTTGTGATGCGGACTGTGGCACGACGCTGTGAGATGGTGTTCGGCAACCGTGGTAGTCATTGTTTTTTATACTGTTTTTTGAATAAATAATTTTAAAAAACACTGTTCCTAGCACATTTGCAAACAGTTTTTTGGAATAGCCAGTAGTCGAGTCGAGTGGTATAGCGGTTATGTTTTCCTTGTTTTTAGGTTTTTTCCCCTTAACGGTGAGGTGTTCTTCGCCGGTCAATTCAATGCGGCTGAGGTCAGGATGATTCTGAATCTGTTTAAAAACAGGGGGGGGCGGGGGGGTTGTTTCTTGGGAGTAAAATTTCGCTTGGATTTTGGGTGTGCCTGGGAGATCTTATTTTTCTATTTTTTAATACTTTTAAAAATATTTTTGTTAAAAAAAGTATTAATTTTATATTTTTTAAAATATTTTATAAGACTTTGATTTTATGATATTAAAAAAATATATCTAAAAAAATAATATAATTTCACACAAAAAATTATTTTAAAAAACATTTTATATCATAACTTTAAACAAACATTTCAAAGGTGACAGTGTAAAGATAAAAACCAGCAAGTGAATTTTATATGAGTTAAATTTAAGAGAATCGCAATTGAGATTGTGACCCCGATGGAAGGAATTTGTTCTCTTTCTTTGTCCTAGGTTTCAAGTCTTGTTGTGTATGTTTATTATTCTTGCGGTGTCTTATATATTTATTGAATTTACAGGATATTCAATGAGTTCAAAAATTAATTATGATGCATGTAAGTTAGTCCAAACATCCTGGGTTAAAGAAAAAAGAGAATCAAGAAGAATAATGTGGTACTGGAATGTAGCACTATGTTTTAGGTCTGATCTTTTTTTTTACATAAGAATAAATATCCGGTCATTATTAATTTTTTTAGTAAAAAGATAATTATAAGGGTGTTGAAACAATATGAATGGATTAATTTAATGGGTTAAAATACAACTTGAAAAACAAAAAATAATAATTTTGCTCAAGACAGCGCTTTTAAAAAAATATTGAAAAAAACAATAAATTTGATCGATCTGGATTAACTTGGATTGATATATTAAATTCACAGCCTAAAATCATGAAATTATGATAACAAATTAAAATAAATTATAAAATTAAAATCTCAATCAACTCAATGTTGAATAGCAAAATAAAGAAAATCAATTAAAAAAATGGCATGAGTCAGTTCAATATAACATTCTGAATACACGATCTAAATCATAAGATTAGAATAACCAGATAAAAAACAAATCAAAACAATTTATGAGTATTAGTTCTCAATCAACCTAATACTGAATGATGAAGTTGGAAAAAATCATTTAGAAAAAACATAAAAAATAACCATAGTTAACCCGCCAAACTCATGGCTCGACTCATGAGAGTGGTGATCTTGTAAAAAACAAACTAAAAAAAACAATCTAGGTCACCCCTGTCAAAGTCGTGAATCAGATCATGAGACTGGGATAACCTCGTATAAAGTAAATTAAAATAAATTACAAAACAAAATTTTCAATCAAACTATTGTTAGAGAATGAAACTAAAAAAAAATCAGTATAAAAAAGAACACAATAAAGCAATCCAATTAAACCCGACAAAACTTATGACTTATGTCATGAAACTATGATAATCTAATAAAAAGTAAATCAAATTAAATTAGGGAGCATGATTTATAATTAATTTAGTGTTGAATAATGAAATTAAAAAAAAATAAAGCCAACCAGATTAACCTACTATTAACTATACGGGTCATGAGACTGGAATAATTATATAAAAAAATAGATCATAAAACTTAATTTATATAAACTAGAAGTTAATGAGTAAAATAAAATAAATAAATAAATAAACATAAATTTTATTGAAAAAACAAACGCAGAAAAAAAAAAACAGCAACTTATAATAAATGGTGTTTTGTGATACGACGCACCACAAAAAAACATCTCTCTTCTTTCTTTCTTTTTTCTTTCTTGTCATTGTCAGTGTTAATTTCCTGCTTTACTGTCTTGAAAATCTGACTTGAATGATCAAGTTGAACATTTTCAAAACTCTATGAATGCAAGGACCCTGTAGCAATTATAAAGAAAGTTAAATGATGTAGATTTTTATTGTAGTTTTAGACACGTATTATTGAAGATTGTGACAGTAAAATTTATATGAATATAGTGTGTAATTAAAAGAATTATAAGGATGTTGTTTTTTTATTTTTTATTTAAAAAATTATTAGCGTGTGTTTCACACATCCCAACAAATAGACAGCTCTCACGCTATTCAAGAGGTCTCTCGGTAGTTAAATTTAATCATTCACTATTTAGATAGATATGTATACGTGTCATCAACCACATGGTGCGGTATATATAGACATATCATGGTTGACTTTCAATGGTGATTAATTGTTGTGTTTTTTTTTTTCCTTTCATGACAGCTAAAATGCATAATTGCCTCTTATTTATTTATTATTTTTCTAGATCTAACATGACCGTCAGATCCAATATTCATTTGTCTAGCTTGAACATCAAAGTATTTAAAACCATCTTTATATTTTTAATTTTGTTTTACATTTTAAAAAAATGATATTAACCTATTAGAAAACACAGGTTATTTATGTTGGGATTTTGGCCGAAAAAGCTAAAAATCATCCATGTTTATAATTTATTGGTCTTGTTTTTGTTTTTTTTTTATCGTAGATTTTTTTAAAACTAGAAAAAAGAAGTAGACATAATCAGCTTTTTTTTTATCTATTTTTTAAATGAAACGTCTGCTCTACGGAAACAATTGTTGATCTAGTACATGTGATTTTAAAAGCTAAAACAAATGTGCTTTTTGTGGAATTTTTTATTTTATTTTTATCTATGCACTGTTTAAATGAAAAGTTAGATGTCTTTCCTTGGAAGACACTTTTATCTACGCAGCTGCAATGTATTTTTTTAGCAAAATTTGATTTTTTTTTAATTTTAGATTAGTTTTTTTATTGATGTATTCATATTAATTTTTTTTAAAAATTATTTCAATATATTTTTAAATAAAAAATACTTTTAAAAACAACCAATTACAAATACTAACTAATTCATCAAAGTCAATCAAGACAGGGGGGGGATCAAGCGAGGGAAAAAAGAAGATATCTCAACCAGTCCCTATTTTCTCCGTGCATCGAGACTAAATTGTCCAGACATAGACTGGACCCGTCTCTTCGCCAAACAAACAAGAATATCGAGAAAGGAAACAAGAAAACCGGATTGAACTTGAAAATGGGAAAATAAGAAGTGGGTCCCCAAAATCATTCCGGGAGACAATAATGGTGGTGGGGCCGGGACAATGGGACACGTGGGTGGTGTCAGGGACAGAGAACCAATAATACGATGCAAATTATGCAATGACAACGACTATGCAGGCTGAGAAAATCCGAAAACGATATGCATTTCTTACTGATAATAAATTTCCATACGTGTGATTGGTCAACGACCATCCAATTTGTAGGCAAAGTTAGGTATGAGTGCACACATGTTAACAATTCCACGTCCCTGGAAAAACTCAATACCCCGTATCACACTAGGCCCTGCAGGGGCCCGGTATTCTATCCATATTACCCTTGTAACCTCATGAGCCTTCCTTCGCTAGTCAAACCGGAAGCCCGGACCGGCCCGGCCCACTTGGTGAACAGCTGAGGTAAGTGCGGGCAGCCCACTTCGTGAAAAGGCGAGGCAAGTTCGGGTCGGGTTTCGCCTCTTCATCCGCTTCATTTAACGTCCAGGATCATTCGTCATGAAAAATCAAGCTCGTTACAAAATTTCTAATTTATTTTCCACATTATCATTACAGCTTGGATAAAAAAAATTATGGAATCTAAAAAATAATATATGGATTGTGGATGACTTTTCAGCATTTTCATCATACTGGTACAATAGTTAAACCCACAAAATCTTAACCCGATTCTTTATTTGACCCGGATTTTAAATCAAATAATTTGAGAGGTGCTCGACACTATCTTTTCCACTAGCCAAGTTCAATGAAAAAACTCAAGGGAGAAAAAAAATGTCAGGTTTACTCTGATGAATTTATCAAGTCTACGATCCTGCACTTAGACTGAATTGGGTTAAATTATTTTTTATTTAATTACATAATATAAAATACAAAAACTAATATTATGTGCTCAATATTTAATAATAAAACTTAATAAAAATATAATATTAAATAATAAGATAAAATAAAAACCAATATATATGTAAACCAACAAAAAAAAAAAAAAGTCAGATGAACTAGGCTAAATCTACCACAAATAGCTTGGTGTGTGGGTCTAAAATAGGCCCGTGTGCCTAACCCGATTTTTAACATTAAGGACGGATGTCTATGACTTTTTTTATAAAAAAAAATAATAAGTGAAAAGTGAATTGTCAAATAATATATGATAATATGTGTTCACATAACTCCAACTCGTAACTTCTTATAATCAGCACCACATATAAACCAATTCAAACCACAACACAAGATTTTATAAAATAACTAAACAAGTATATTAATCTATCTCGAGATATTTATGAAGATCAAATTGGATCTCAACAACGAAATTGGTGTTTTACTACCAATCACAAGTATATTAATCTTATCCACGGTTTACATAAAAACATATCATTAAATAATAAAATAAAATAAAATCAATGTATATATAAGCCAACAAAAAATGTTAGATTGTAGCAGGCCAGGCTAGGTCTACCACAAACAGCCACGTGTGTGAACAACCAAGTGTGCTGGTCTAAGATAGGCTCGCGTGCTTAATTTTATTTTATTTTTGATTAACATAAATGTATAAATCAATTTACATGTACCTAACATAATTTTTAACATAGAGAACTGACATATGTAGTTTTTCTAATGAAAATAATAACAAGTGAAAGGTGAATTATCGAATAAAATATAATAACGGGTTTCACATAACTTAAACTTTTAACCTTTTATAATCAGAACTACACGTCAATCAATTTAACCGCGATATAAAATTTTATAAAATAACTAAACAAGTATGTTAATCTTGTTCACGGTTTACATGTCGAGTTAAACTAATCCTAATTTTCTAGTTGCTTTGATAATCTAGTTAAAAAAAGATATAAAGTACTTCAACCAAATCTCATGATTTTATTTTTGAATAACACCACAATTTGTTATACAAAAACATCAACATGGGCTATAAAGTGTGAACGAAAAAGAATACTGGTTCGAGTTGCAAAAACATTCCACGTAGATGCTATATTTTCAAATTAAATAAAAAAAATGGTTAAATTAATATGGCAATGGATAGTTACGTCTTCAAACAATTACTAGATTCATAGAAACTATAAACACACTGACAAACCTACCAAAGTGGGGAGTATAATTTTACGTCTACATGTCTCGTACGATCTTTTCCGGAATAATATAATGATTTGCCAGGAAAAAAAAAAGAAAAAGAAAAAGGAAAGGAGTAGGTGGTGCCCTGGTGCTTGCTTAGCCGGCGTATGGTGACATCCGTGCTGCCAGCCCCACTAATGATCTAGAAAAATGGAGTTGTGATCTTGACATCTAACGAATCCGAGGGTCCGCATTAGAGATGGGTCCAAAACTAAGTGGCGCACGAAAAATGGCGGGAGGTTTTATGTTATTGCCACTTGACAGGCACGGAGAATTTTAAAATGCACTGCGTTATTATCTCGTCGCCACCAGTCGAGAGATACGGAGAATACGAGGATGTTTGGTTTTATGTTTTAAAAAATATTATCTATTTATTTATTTAATATTTTTAAGTTATTTTGATGTGCTGATGTTAAAAATATTTTTTATAAAATAAAAAATTTATTTATATATATTTTTAA
>Ga0325414_1000636_pt1 | contig 29882 bp, 13 predicted proteins | sample PopdelMetagenome_8_FD_206183 | JGI IMG/M metagenome (GOLD analysis project Ga0325414, IMG submission 206183) | Populus deltoides microbial communities from Bellville, Georgia, United States - Leaf-PdKOR-R3 | ecosystem: Host-associated > Plants > Phyllosphere > Phylloplane/Leaf | place: USA... | reverse complement strand
AGTACAAGCTGGAAACCAGCAATACAAAAAAAAGACATACAAAAAGAGAACAGGCTCCCTTGAACAAACCAAAGCAAGACAAGCTTGCAAAAGGAATAGACTCCCTTGAATAACCTAATTGACGGGAGCAGGCTCCCTCAAAGTAGCATCGCAAAGAAACATCTGCCTGCAAACAGGAGGCAGAATTCCTTCCAACCCAGCAGAGTGGTAGCACAGGTAGAACCATGATCCAACCAGTAGCTGCCCCTACTCACAAAAGAGGGAGAGCAGCAGTGGAGAAAAACCGCATCAGCCGGCCATCCATACCAGCAGACCAACCCCGCACTAGTGGCAACATAATAGCAGTAGTGAACCAACAGCCTAAGCATGTGGGAAGAGAGTCTCACCCAGGTTTACAGCAGCATCAAACCCCTGCAAAAAGGCAACCAAGCCACCGACCATTCTTCATGACCCACAACAACCAGCAGGTCATGAAAACTATAGTGAAAACTATACTACAACAACCAGCGGTAACGAACCAGCAGCCTAAGCATGTTGGTGTTGTTTTTGTTGGTGTTGGTGTTGTATGTTTAGGTTGGCTTGGGGATTATAACAATTAACCAAAAAAAATATAGTGAAAACTCTAATGGAATTGTTGACAGATAAGTTCATTTCATCAGTAATTTTGTTGGCAATTTCATACTTATTTCATTGAAAGTTACAGAAAATTAGGAATTTTTTATGGAATTAGTGACTAAAAATTCCATCAAAAATTAATTTCTTATGAACTTGGTGATGGAAAATGGGCAATAAAATCTAATTTTTAGCGGGAACAATCTATCTGTATTTTGTTGAAAATTCCATTAGTATTTAAATTGATGATGAACATACCAACATAATGGTATTGAAGTTGATATAACTCGAAGGTGTCAAGTTGAGGAACATCAATGTTATCTTTACCGATTACGTGTGATGATATTTCTAAGATAATGATTGATTTTTTTGTTCAAAATGGATTGAACATGTGATATTTCCTTTCAAGTAATTAAAGTATTGAATGTAGCTATGTAGGGTCTACCTAAGATGATTGGGATGAGAGCATTAGAACCTTGGATAGATGTGATGTCCAACACTAGAACCGATATAAAAGGCTTGATATCTTCTAAACCTAACTATTTATCAACAGTGTAAGGTATCAAATTCACACTTGCTCCTAAATCCAACAAGGCTTGTTCTATCTTATGATTTCAAATAATGCATAAAATGGTGGGACATCTAAGATCTTTGTATTTAGAAGGGGTCTTAATTTAGATGATGACACTAGCATGTTCAGTTAGAAAAGGCTTATTCCTTCACATTTAATCTCCTCTTAAGTGTGCATAAATCCTTATAGAACTTGGCACAAAATGGGACTTGTCTAATTACAGCAAGGAGTGGAATATTAACTTTCACTTGTTTGAATAATTCATAGATTTTAGCATTCATTAGATCATGTTTAGTTTTCCCTGGCCTTTTTATGAATGGAGCTCGAGGAATAAATTCTACATCACTCATTTTTCCTATAACTTTTTTTGAACCGTCTTTTTTCTCACTCATCTTTTTCTCATTTATTTCACCTCTTTTTATCGCTCAAACTCCCATTTGTCATTTGTATTTTGATTCACTCTTCACTTTTCCTAGAGTTCTTCTCCTCAATATCCCTAGGAATCCTAAAAGTTATAGCTTTGTCAACTATCTTTCCACTTCTAAAGGTGGTGATGGCTTGGACTTGTTCATGGTTTGAAGGTTCATTAGACGAAGATTCACTCGTATGCATTTGGCCTCTAGGATTTGGCATTGGTTGAGCTGGAAGTTTTCCCTTCTCTTGATTGATTAGTGATTAAGTTAACTTGGTTAGTTAGATTCAAATGTCATCTAAAGTCCTAATGGTTTTGTCTTGAAATTTATATGATTTGTTGTTAATTCCTTTTTTAGGTTTGTATGAATTGTTAAAAAGTATCCTTTAGGAATCTTTTGTGAGGTGGTTGGCATTTGTTATATGTGGGAGCATGAAATGGTTGGGGTGGAAGTTGAAATGTTTGAGGTATTAGAGAGACCAAATTTCTCCATCTAAAATTTAGGTGGTTTATCCATCCGGGATTATATGTATCAGAGTATGGATTGCATACTTGCCTTGAGAAAAGCTTTCTAACATTATTTGAATAAGAAGTTTGGCCATATGGCACTTCCTTGAAGACCAGAATAATAAGACACTCATTTGTCATATACTATTTGCTCTCATACATTACACAACTTTTCTCTTATTGTTCACTCACGACATGCATTTTTTTAATGCTAGTCTAGCATTGAGGTCATAAGTCTCTTTCAATTTGAACTTCCCATTGGAATGGGAAATGATGTTTTCCAGACTTAACATGAAGTTGGAGAGAGGTCTCTCATTGCTTCGTGTTCTCATCCAATTGATAAAAAAAAAAAAAATCAAAGGCTCCACTTGATTCTTTGTCATAAAACTTACCATTACACATAATTGATACTATATTTTTAAAATTTACGGTAAGACAGTTATAAAAAAAAACTTACTAATCTCCACATTTCAAAACTATAGTAGGGGCAAACTTAACAAGTCTTTAAACTTTTCCTAAGCTTGATGAAAGAACTCATTCGGACTACAAGAAAAATTCATCATTTGACGTTGTAAGGCTGCATTCATATAAGTGGGAAGTAATTTTTTTCCTCAATTTGCATTTCCCTTCATATGCATATAAACCTAGGTAGCAAGGAGTTTAGCCAAAGCTTAGCTTTATCCTTTAAAAAGAATATGAACAATTTAAGCCGAATAGTTTCCTCAATGCATGTTTAATCAATAAAAATGTTATATACCTCTTCAAAGTTTTTAATGTGTATGTATGGATTTTCATAATCTATACCATGAAATGTGGGAAAAAGTTGAATCATGCTTGTTTTCAAATTAAAAGCTTGTTGGTTAAGGGACAAGATAATACATGAAGGTGTACCTTTTCTCACAAGGTGAAGATACTCTCTAAGAGTTTGAAAATTAGGTTGGTTATGTAATGATGGAGGTCCATTACCTTGAACACTCCCTTCACCCTCTACATCTCCAACATTAGCTATAATGAAAAAAAAAATGATATAACGACCCGACTTAACCTTCATAGTCAAGTTTTCTTTAAACTCCAAAGGAACTTGTGGTATCACTCAAGAAGGGTTTACTGCAGCCTTTTATAGCAATAAATCATGAAATACATCATAAATTATGGCTAGATATAAGAGTAGGGCCAATTTATATGTTACTAGTCCAATTCTCCTCACCATTTCGAAGGGCCTGATGTACCTTGGTTTTAACTTCCTTTTTATTCCAAACTATAACATATGTTTTTAAGGAGCAACTTTCAAATATACCTTATCTCCTATATTAAATTCAATAGGCCTTCTCTTGACATTTTCATAACTCTTTTATCTATCATGAGCCACCTTTATTTTATCTCTTATGATTTTCACTTTTTTCAAGGTAATCTGCACCAACTCTAGTCTAATTAACTTTATATCACTAACTTCCTTCCAACAAATAAGGGTTCAACATTTTGTTTTTCATATAAGGCCTCGTAGGGAGCCATTCTTATTGTTGCTTAATAATTGTTATTGTAAGTGAATTCAACAAGTGGTAGATGGTCATCCCAATTTCCCATAAATTCTAATATGTAGGCTTTTAACAAATCCTTCAAGGTTTGGATGGTTTTCTTTTACTACCCATTAGTCCAAGGGTGAAAAGTTATATTCAAATTTAATTTCATTCCTAGAGCACACTGGATACTTGGCCATAAACGTGAAGTGAATTTAAGGGGTCTCAATAGGAAACAATTGACACCGACACCCAATGTAATCTCACTACTTCATTCACGTATAGCTTTCCTAATTTATCAACTGATTCTATTATTTTTATAAACAAGAAAAGTGCAAACATTATCAAACGATCCACAATAATCTAAATGACGTCACTGCCTTTCCTTTTTCTAGGTAAGCCTGACACGAAATCTATAGTGATATCTTATCAATTTCATTCGGGTATTAGGAGTGGCTGTAAAGGCCCAACTGGCTTCTGATGTGTTCACTTTTACTTGTTAACAAACTCCACAATTGGCCACATAGTCAAGTATTTATTTCTTCATGTTTGGCCATCAGTAAAATTCCTTCAACTTTATACATTTTTATACTTCTTGGATGTACAATGAATCTCAATTTGTGATCTTTTTTAACACTTCATCCTTTAAAGCCTTGTCCTTAGACAGATATATCCATCTGCCCATCACTATCACCCCATCCTTCAAAAAACAAAAAGGAGTCTTAACCCTTGATTTCACCTTGTTTTTCACGTTATGTACTTTGACATCTCTTTGTTGAACTTTCAACACCCTATCTCAGAGTACAAATCACACTCACAATTGAGCTAACAAAGAGTCCTTAAAACCCACTTCTAACTTGGCATTAATCTTTTTCAATTCTAGCAATTCTTTCACATTCCAATCTTCTAATTCGTTCGATATTGCCTTGTTTTGTAACTAAAGGCATCAACAATAACATTTTCTTTCCTCGGGTGATAGTTTATAGTACAATCATAATCCTTGATCAATTTTATATTTCTTTTATGTATATTCAATTCCTTCTACGACATTAAATATCTCAAGCTTTTATGGTTAGTGAAAATTTATACTTGAGACCAATACAAATAGTGTCTCCATACCCGCAAAGAAAATATCACCATCGCTAGCTTCAAGTCATAAACTAGATAATTAACTTTATGAGTCTTCAATTGTTTTGATGCATATGCAATTACCTATCCATGTTGCTTCAAAACACAACCGAATCCCTTCTTTGAGGCATCATTATAGACCTCAAATCCTTTTATTCCTAAAGGAAGTGTTAGTATCGTAGTAATAGTAAGCCTTTTCTTCCATTCCTGAAAGCTTTGTTTACATTTCTTAACCATTCACATTTCACTTCCTTCCCTATTAATTGATTCAAAGGTGTCAATGTGGTTGGAAATCCCTCGATAAACCTTCTATAGTATCATACTAATCCAAGAAAACTATAAAATTCCATGATATTTTGGTCTTTCCCACTTCAACACTTTTTCAACCTTCTAGGATCCACAAATATCCCTTCTGAAGAGATAGCATGGCTTAAGAATACCAATTCTTTTAGCCAAAATCCACATTCAACATCATTAAATATAGCGGGATTGCTTTGACCTCAATGATAATAGTCCTCTATGGTTAGACCCATATCTTTAAAACCTTTCTTTCCCTACTTAATAATGTGTTTGCATGTCAAGAAAGTGAAGGAAAAAGTGATTTTTTTTTTCCTTATCAATGAAGAGTTGAGTTTTGAGCATGGAAAAGGATAAGAAGGGAATAAAAGAGAATGTGTTATATGGTAATGGTTGGCCCTATATATATAGGGGTATTATTGTCTTATGATTTAGAGGTTGTGAGATAGATTACAACAAGATTTGAAAGAGGAGCTGATTTCATTACAATTTAAGACAGAGAGAATTGATATAAGCAATTTAGGCTCTAGAGGCATGTCTTATTCAGGACCGATAAGACTAATCTGACTTCGGTAAAAAGAAATACATTGACTTCTTTTTAGGTAGACCTTTTATCCCTATGAGAGGTAAAAAGAGATATTTTAGTTAGTTTGAGAAGAGGAGATAAGATGTTGGCCAGGAAAGGTTAGTAGCTGGGTCTTTGCAGAATATAGGTAAAGGGTCAACTGAGGGACAATCAAATCCTAAGGGTAGTTTTATTGGAAGGACTTCAAAACAAAAGACTATTACTTATCCTCATTGTGTCTGATGTGAGAAAAGGCATCTAGGAGATTGTTCTACATCACTAAGTCAGTGCTATATTTGTAGACAAGAGGGACATAGATGGCATGACTGTCTATATTTAGGTTGTGGATGTTATTATTGTAGGGGGCAATGACATTTTAAGAAGGATTGCCCTTGAAGAACTAAGTATGTTTAAGGACTAAGACAAGAATAGTTTGTTACTATAGATAAGCTTGGGAGGCTAACACAATTAAGGGTTAGTGGTAACAAAGGATGACCTAAAGCTCAGGGGAATAGAACCTAAGGGAGGGTGTTCCATATGACTTGGAAGAAGTTATAATCACATTGAATGTTATAGCATGTACATTACTGTTACATTTTCAACAAGCTTATTGTTTAATTGATCTTAGTGTTACATATTTTTTGTGGCAAGAAAAATTAAAGGTAAACTAAAAGTACAACTAATTAAGCTAGAAAAGAGATTCAAAATTAGTACACCTTTGGAGGATGTTATGCTTGTGGGTTATATGTATAAAGGTACTAGGATTACTATTAAAGAATATAACATGAAGGTGAATTTATTACCTTTAGAGTTACATGACTTTGATCTAATCCAAGGAATGGATTGGTTGAGTACTTATACGGCTTAAATGGATTGTTTTGCTAAAATGGTAATAAAGTGATTTTTAGGGGAGAAATGAATGTCATATTAAGTAGTATAATTCCAGCTAAGACAACTAGAAACTTGTTGACGAAAGGGTTTACGATAGAAATTGCTTATGTAATGGATTCTGAAAAGAGTAAAATAGAATTGAGTAACCTTTCTATAGGAAAAGAGTTTTCAAATGTGTTTCTAGAAGAGTTGTCTAGATTGGCTCCAAAGATGGAGGTTGAAGTTTTTATTGATGTACTTACTAGTACATCTCTTATAGCGCAATCATCTTATAAAATGACACCTTAGGAGTTGATTGAATTAAAAATTCAGTTACAAGAATTACTAGATAAGTGGTTCATATGCCCAAATAATTATCCTTGGGGAGCTCCAATGTTATTTGTGGAAAAAAAAAGGATGGGACCTTCAGATTCTGTATTGACTATAGACAATTGAATAAAGTGACATTGAAGAATAAATATCTATTTCCATGGATAAATGATTTGTTTAATCAACTTTAAAGAGTAAAAGTATTTTTAACATAGACCTAAGATTATGGTACTATTAATTAAGAATTAAAGAGCAAGATATACCAAAGATCACATTCAAGATTCGTTGCGAATATTATGAGTTCCCAAAAATGCTATTTGGATTGACAAAAGCACCAATGATGTTTATAGATATGATGAATTGAGTCTTTCGACCTTACTTAGATCAATTTGTAGTAATATTAATAGATGATATTTTGATCTATTCTAGTTCATATATAGAGCATGAACAATATCAAAAAAATGGATTCAATCTTAGCTTTTCAATTACTTTTAACAATCATGGTGGCGACCATCATTTTTTTTGTCTGGCCAATTATTGTATTCTTTTTTACTACTAGGATCGGGTTGGGGCTTTATATACTACTTATTCTCATGCCTTTTTTAGCAAGTTTTCGAAACCACGTTTTAAGTTTATTATTGTTAGGTGGTGAATTTAGTTTTTAATAATGGGTGCCTATGTATTACTATCACTAGAAGCACCTAGTGATTTACATTTCGCTTGGGATTCTTACCATTTGTCTCACATTTGTTATTGGCTTAACTTGTGCCCATGACAATTTGTGGCAATGTGTGAGAGAGAGGCATTGTGATTGTTGGATGTAAATATTGACTATTGAATTGGGACTAAAGATTCTAGATCAACAATAATGGCTTCAATTTTGTTTATTGGTGAGGGAGATGATGAATTGGGTCTTGGTTAAAGCTTTTTTGGTTGTTGAATGTAACATTCCCATTTCCGGGATAAAGCAACGTTCTCATGTTAACTGATAAATAGAGTGATTAATTTTTTTTTCTATATCTATTCATTGTGGTTGTATTAAAGTTCACCAAAATTTTGATAGAGGTTCCCCTATACCAGGAGGTCCCAAGTTATCGACATACGACTTGTTTACACCTCTAATATACCACATCTCCTAACTCAATTCAACCCAATCATCCTGGGTCTCAGTCCCACAAACATCATCATTCGTATCAACCATAATGTTTATGATATACATTGTACAACAATTATCATTATGGATGGATAAAGATATAAACATGCATACATGGAACATAGTTATACAAACTACAGGCTTAAATTCATCTATTCAAGTTTAAACATCAATTATACAATTTGAGTATATATATAAGTTGTAATATTACCAAATACAAGGGTATACTCTCTAGGACCTAAATTACAAAAAGTGAACCCAAGCTAAAATCCACTTCTATCGTGTATGCGATGACCCTGAAAACAAAATACATATTATTGAAATATGAATATCATAATAATATAGCAATACAAATATCCTGCAATTTAAAAAGGCAAACATGCATTCATATTTTATTCACTTCTCCCTTTTGGTTTTCATTGGAAACTCCTTCTCCTTTAACTACTAAAAACATTCTCCTCTTCCATTATCAACCTCCATTTAAGATTTCATAAGACCACCCATGATTATTTTCGCTTAACACATTACCGATACCAATTTTGCTGTTATCATCATCACCATGTAGGAGTCGACTAAATATATGCTAGTCAATATATGGTGATCCCCTTACCTAGGATCCTAACATACACTAAATGTATGCTAGTCCATGCATGGTGATCCCCTTACCCGGGATCCTAACATACACTAAATGTATGCTAGTTCACGCCCCAAATCACATTTCTTATATTTTCTTTGTCAATGATAATTTCATCCCTTGGCAATTCACACAACAACCGTTCACCCTGAATATACATACATTCAGAATACTATCCAAAATATCAGCATCATTATGCAAACTTTCCTCATTCCTTCTAATATCTAACGTTTGGTAATTCACATTTCATATCAATAACATATTAAATCATAGAATTTAACTAGAAAGTATAGGTGCGGATCACCTACCTGCAATAGAAGCTCTACTCGTGCTCCCCAACTGCTGCTGTTACACCACGTCTGTGGTCCCTTTTACAGATCACAGGTTTATCTCATAAATTTTTCTCATTCAAGGATATGTTTTATAATAACCATATCAACAACCAGTAAGTCTTTCTTTCAGTCATTTCTTAATATTTTACATTTTTCTCATTTCACATTTATTATTGTCGTTCTTTGTCCAACCCCAATTATCATTCCTTTCTTTATATTTGAACCGTTACTGTCCAACTGTTACTGTCTGACCTCTCCTCAGATTTTTAACCATATCTAGAGTTATAGAACTCCGATTCAAGCAAAATTAGTGTCGTTGGAAAGATAAGACATGAGGCTACAAGTTCTATGATTTAAGGAGAACCCAATTATGCATCTAAGATAGTCAAAATTGCTCATCAACAAATATTTGGAATGTTATTGTCCAACTGTTACTGTCTCATTTTTGAACCGTTACTGTCTGACCTCTCCTAAGATTTTTAACTATATCTGGAGTTATAGAACTCTGATTCAAGCGAAATTAGTGGCGTTGGAAAGCTGAAACATGAGGCTACAAGTTCTATGTTTAAGAAGAACCCAGTTCAGCCTCTAAGATAGTCAAAATCACTCATCAACAAACATTTGAACTGTTATTGTCCAACTGTTACCGTTTCATTTTTGAACCGTTACTGTCTGACCTCTCCTCAGATTTTTAACCATATATGGAGTTATAGAACTCCGATTCAAGCGAAATTAGTGTCGTTGGAAAGCTAAGACATGAGGCTACAAGTTCTATGTTTAAGGAGAACCCAGTTTTGCCTCTAAGATAGTCAAAATCGTTCATCAATAAACACTTAGACTGGGTAAATTATCATGGTTTCACATCCCCAATTACATACCACCTATGAATTTACTTAATTTTAACAACAAATACTTTTTCCCCAATTCAAGTCTAAGAACCCTAATCTATAACTCACATCAAGACATCAATTCATTATCGAATTTGAAATGACTTATAAGATCATGTTTAGAACACCTTACCTGGTACGAATTAAGGTTTTGATCTCCAACCAATTAAAGATTTTCAACTCCCTCCTTTCTTATCTAATGACAGCCAGCCCTCTATCTTCTCTTCTTGTTCAATTTTTCTAGTTAATCCCTTGCCCACAAGTGTTTATTCCATCTATAAACCCTTAATCTTGGATGAGTTCTTGAAATTTTGGTGTTTCTCTCTTGATTTTGCAAGAATGGATACAAAAAATCCCTCTTTTCTTTCCTTATGATTGCTGCAGATTTTTGGTGAGAATAAGAGTATTTATGCTCTATAATTTTTTTATTTGCATTTAGGCCCCCAAATCTTTTTTTCTTCTTATAATTAAGTTATACCTCCTTCCATTTCTTATAATTTCACCTCACAACTTTTAGTTTAGTTTATTTTCATTAATTTAATCCAACCCTCAACATTTTTGTGTTGATTTATAATATCTCGAAATATTTCATCTTGAAACTTATATTCAAAAATTTCTGAATTCCCGTTTTTATTTAACCATATGCATGAATTTCTTCACATTTATTTCTTATGTAATCTAAGCAACCTTTATTTTTTTTTTCGGGTTTTACATTAAATGAGGGAGAAAGATAAAGGGTTGGGTAATTGTGGTTGTCAACAACTAGTCCAAGAGGCTGGCGACCGTGTAAGAGAGAGGAGAAAAAAATGGGAAAAAATAAGCGCCAGGGTTTTCTAATTTTTTTTCTTTTGTTAATATATATTTGTTTTTGTTTATACTATACTGAACAAAAAAAAGGGTTTTTTTAGCTATTATTTCAAATATAATGATAATGTTGTAAATAAATATATTTTTTTTGTCAATTTTATTTTGGTGCCAACTTTTGAGGATGTAAAGTGTTGGTGACATAAAAATTCAAGTTGCAAATTATAATATTAAAAAAAAACCTTAGATGAAAAAATAAAAAAATAACAACCATAAAATTCTCAAAATAACTTACCCTTTAATAAAAATTGACAACACATATTATGATAACAATAATTTGTTTCCAAAACCTACATGGCTAAAATTTGTCCAGCAAGTCTTCAATATTTTTATATTTTTAATTTTGTCTATTGTATAGGTGTAAAGTATCCACTTTTCTATTAAATCATCATTCTATCAAATCTTTTCATATAAATTAAAAAGAATTATATTTTAAATTTGATATACCTATTTTTAAACCCACTTGAAATCTTACCTTTCCCATTAACTTATTTAAAATGTTTGATTAAGTTTAACAAAGTTCATAATTTGACATGTAGGAATTAATAAGAAAAAATTCATTAAAAGACTAAATTTTATCTAGTTTAGAATATGAGGACTAAACAACTCTTAAAAAAGGATTTAAATGAAAGTAAAAAAATAAAATATATGGGCAAAACTAAAATTTGTAAGATCTTAGGGATGAAAATGAAAGTTAGCAAAATATTTCACAATGAGCTGCTGGTTTTCTCTCCTCTTTAATTTTCCCCTTGGTCGCTATCTCTTGATTATTATTATATGAAGCGCGGAACTGTGAGAGAATCCAGAAAGAGGCAGCACAAAAAAGGAAGCTGTGAGAAAGAAAAGGAAAGAATTCTTTATTATTGTCATTGTTATTGTTAGTGTATTATAAAAGTGAAAGCTGTTGGCAAAAGCATCGATGAAAATGGAAGGTTCTAAATCAGAAAATGCTGCAGGCTTGACCTCGAAAGAAACGCTAATTAATAGATACAAGCTGAAGCCCATTTGGCGTTTATTCATGATTGTTAATCTTGGGCTTGGAGGTAGTAAAATCCCTATTCTTGTTCTTTTGGGTTTTGATTTTTTGTTTACAATGTGTTTGTTATATTGACTGCTTTGGGTTTTTCTTTTGTTGAGAAATTGATAGATTCCTAGACAACCTTCTTTTTCTTGCCCATTGTACTGGAGTCCTCAGTGCACTGAGCATTTATTTGGTAATGTTTTGTCTCTTGATGAATAGTCATAGCAGTATTTGTGCAAGTAACTATATTTACATGCTGCTGGAAGATACATGGCATCTGAGTGCCTAGATATATGTCAGCTGCTGCATTTTTTTTGCTTTATGATCAGCTTCTATCTGAGCTTGGTGAAGTTTGTGTTCAATGGTGCATATTCTATTTTTAGTAGATCAAAGCATCGTTTGAAGACTGTGCAAAATCTGCTGATGAAGTTACTTCGGCTCCCTGGAACCAGGGATGTCATTGTGCATCTAATTTTGAGTTCCAGTCCAGTTGTTTTTTAGGATATTGACATCATGTTGTTAAGTTATTCTCAAATAGTCAAAGCTTCTGCTTTATATATATATATATATATTAGCATTTTCCACATCTACTTGGACCAATATGTTGATTGAAATTGAAGAATAATTATGTGGGATCTGATTATACAATTGGATATTGATGTAGCAACCGTGATGTAATTACTTATCGTGCAAGTTCATTACCATTTAACAATCCTTTATGACCTATGGGTTCTGCAATTAATGTCAGTACTGGCAATATAAAGGCATGAGCAATTTGATTAGCTGTCTACTAGAAATAAATGCCAAAGGTGGCCATGTTCTTCTTGCCACTCCTCCAACTGATTCAGAATGGTCCACTAAGATTTAAGTAGGAGCTCACAATTCCTTATTCCTCAACTGTTAATTGAAGGATCCTATCAAACTTTTTTTTCAATGTCATCATTTCTAGGTGTCAGATTAGAGTCACCTGGAAATAGGATTGCAGAACGTTCAGGATGAGGATATGGGGGCAGGGGACAGATTTTCCAATTAGCTTTATGTGGTACATAGTGGGTAGACACAATTGGTTCACTGTTTGTAATCGTGGGAACTTATCAGAGCCAATTATTTAAAATTGTGCCAGCGAAACCCTAGAATGCCAATAGGAAAATGAGTAAAATCCTGATGATGCATGCTTGTATGTTTTCTATGTCAATTAAGAGAGGTATTTATTTATTTTTGTGAAAGCATTTGTCGTCCCATGCCTTCTTTCACCATGTCCTTCATGCACTCTAAGAGTCCAGCTCTTGCACTGTTGTGTTGCTGGAACCAAAATGATCGAATTCAGGATGCTCGTTTATCTGTCTAGGTAACTAGAAGTTAAATATGAGATTGAAATTGCAAAATCAAATTTTGTGGATGTTTGCATGTACATTTTCAGTTTCTGTTATTGTTGATTATTTTATAGTTTAGTTTTTGATGCTTTGGAGCAATGATTCAACTCAAAACTTCGTTCCCTCTTAACTCATGCACTTGCGAATAAAATGCTTAATAATACAAGTTTGTAACTGAGTTTTGTGGATTTCTTTCAACCACTTGCAGCTTATATGTTTGTCAAGCCAAAAAAGAAAACGACAAGCAAAGAAGCAAACAGTGGTGTGGAAAATGACAAAGTTCCTGTAGAAGTTTTCTTGGAACCTGCAACCACTTCAATTCCTGAGAGACCACCTCCTCCAGTTATTCGGGAGGAAAAGGAGCACGTACCTGAAGATCAGCAGCATGACCTTTTTAAGTGGATATTGGAAGAGAAGAGAAAAATCAAACCCAAGGACCGTGAAGAGAAGAAACAAATTGATGAAGAGAAAGCCATTCTTAAACAGTTTATAAGCGCAAAGTCCAATCCAAGTCTTTAATTGATACTTTAACATTGGTGTTTGTTGTAAAAAAGATATGAGTTTAGCTTTTTGGGTTGCTCATGAGTTATGAGTTAGAGATTCTGCAATTGGATATGCATTACTCTTACATTCTTCTTCAATGTCTCGGCTAATAAGATAGATATTGCAAATGTAAACACCAAAACTAGGACATTATTTGTATTACTTGTGGCTAATAATTTCGTTCTTTGACAATTAGTTAAACGAGTAATTGAATTGACAGATGGTTTGCAGGGCATTATAAGGACTACCTTTCTGTGGTTAGATCAGTTCTGAAGAGTCTGTACTTAGTTGAAAGTTTCACGGTAGGGAGGTCTCATCAGTCACCAGGGCGCAAGGATTTGTTCATTTTGAGATAGTGGCAAAAAACAAATTAGAGATTTGGCTTTGCACCAAGTAGAGGTTAGAAATAGTTGTAAGGCTTGTGGAGACCCCACCATTTAAATTGCCTGTAGTCCAACCACATCCACTCTTTTCTATCCAATCCCAACTAATGCAGATGCTCCTAAACACCACTCTTGCCTGGAGCAATCGTTTTAGATTTTCAATATGAGATATAGCTCTTCTACTTCTGAGTCGCTGGTTGATCTCTTGACTATTCGATACTTGAGCTAACTTGAAAAATCAAGTTTTTGACCTTCAATGCCAGGAGCCATCGAAGTCTCAGGTACTACAGAACTGTAGTTTCTTAACTGAATATCAAACCTGGCAGTTCCTTTGTTACAGCTGAATATGTTCCACTTTTATTTCTTCCCAGTTCTTGATTTCATGGGTCTTCAGTCATCATCACCACCTTCGCAAATGTCCATAAAGGGTACACGATGACCAATTATTTGTTTTTTTTTTCCTTTCCTTGTTTTTCTTGGATCATTAAAATCTTACAGGGCTTGTATTTCATAATCATTCTGTAGTTTCCATGGGCAAAAGGGAGTATGAAACACGCGACAAGGGAGATTTCATTTTGTAATATCATTTCCTCTCGTACTTTGCAGTTTTATTTTATTGTATAAAACGTCCAAGTTTTACTTATACAAGTTGTGTGTTGGAGCAGTCCATTAACAACACTCCGCGAAAATCTGATTGTTACACTGCAGGATGCCAAGGGAAATGAAATATCACATACAGGTTTAGCACAATCATTTCCCATTTGCTTTAATTGATAACTTGCACTAAATTTTATTCATCTGTTCATCAGCAACGGGATGGTTATGATTGGTTGCAGGTGTGGAGACAAGGTTAGTAATAGAGAAGGGTATTTGGGATGACACATTTCCCTTGGAAGGAGGTGGGCATGTGCGCATGAAGGTGCAGTTTGTCCTCAGTGAAGCAGACCGCCATCGTATCCGTCTCATGGTGCAGTTACTCTGTTCTCTTCCTTTAATATCTAACTCTCGTGCCCTTCTAGTCCAATTGGATAGTTATTGTTATTAAGCGATCACTAACTTATCTACTGATGGCACGACAAATCAGCAATTCCAGTGTTTCTGTACCCACAAACTAGAGCAATCCTTAGGAATTTTCTTCATTAGCCCCATGAGACAATTAGTTTTGTATTTCCAAATAGATGGTTGTGTTGATTCTGGTTTTAGTTGACGTGGTAGTGAAGCTTGTCATTGAAATCTTTTTGCGCAAAATGTACTTTATTGGAGTAGTTACATAGCCTTATTGCTTTCAAGCCTTTTGTTTTCATTCTTGGGAGTTAGAAGAAGCATAAAGTATCTCTTCTGTCTTCTTGTCATATGTTTAAATCTTGTTTGCAGAGAGAGTTGGCATTGAAAAAGAAACATGATGAGCTTCTCAGCAGTGAGCCTAGATGTCCAGAATATGCATCTGCTGTTGATAGTAGGGTTGCATCATCTTCATGGCCCAAACATGAGGTCTCAGGTTTGATCTTGCTTAAATGAAATAAATTAGAAAATGTTTAAACAGAAATTTGAAAGCAAAAAGAACAAATAGTAATATCAAACTCCTCTATCTGAAAGGCTTTTTTCTTGATTTTCTGAATGCTCCACCTTCTCAAGATTCAAGAAAAAGAGTTTTTCAAAGTGAAGTGATGGCTACTCAAGTTAGTCTGATAGCGACTCCTCCCACTTTTTCCAAGAGTGGAAAATCTTGTCTGGACAACAGAGAAGGAACAAATTGTGTTCTGAAGCAAACAAGTCCAGTTAAGGATCCTTGAACATTGCTTGTGAATGTTATTTCTTCCATTGAAAAACAAAGCATTTGATAATTACCTCAAGATCTTCTCACAACATTTGACCTGTTTTAGAATGATCCAGATAAACATGAAGGCTCTCCATCCATTGCTCCTGTCTCACAAGGATTTGGAGCCAATCTAAATGAAGAAAGCCACAAGAGCTTAGGAAAGAAGAGAGGAACGGAGCCTCCTCCCATTGATATTCCCCTTAAAACCATTCGCTCAAAAGAAGCTCTGTATTTTGGAAGCTCAGAACCAAAAGTGACTGCAAGTGATAAGATTCCTGTGAAACTAAAAGGACAAGGGGATAGTATCCTGGGGAAGCAAAACCCAGTGAACAAAACTCCTAGCAATGTAAGGAACATGATAACTGCATTTGAAAGTAGTCTAAATCAGGTGTGTTTGGTTTATTGTTTTAAAATTCTGCGTGTTAGAACCAGCAAATTCTTACTTTTCTAAAATGTTGATCAACAAAACTTGTGGGGATGCAGGATGTGAAACCAAAAGAAACACCGCCACCAATAAAATCTGCATCGGGCAGGTTGGAAATGGAATTTTCTCCAAAATGTTTTTGGTCAGATGAAGTTAGAACAGAAAAGAATATACCAGAACAATCACTTCCAGGAAAGGATAGAAGTCCTTATCTTATAGTAGATATGCAAGGAGCCTCAAAGAATATCAGAGAAGGAGAAGAGCATGTTGGTTTTGTTCGAGCACCTACTGTGGCTACTTCATCTCAGGGTACAGGGAAGTCGGAGGAAGAGTTAAGTGATGCAAGTTTTCGAAATAAAGGATCAAATGTAGTTTTGAAGAATAAACTCCAACTTATGGATAAAGCTGACATAGGGAAAGAGAAAACATCTGATGTTTTGTTGAGAGCTTTGGTAGGTGACAAAGCTTCTAATTCAGGAAGAATGCTTAATGAGTATTTGGGTAAACACCCATATTGTAAATTGTTAGCCGGGAAAAAAAATTCAGGTGGCACTTTGCTCATAACTAAAAGTGGAAAAGAAACTCACTCAAAAGATTTGGAAAGAATCAGCATTCAAGAAGGCTCAGGAGATGCGCATTATTCTTCAGAATGCTATGGTGCTTGGATATTCCCATATGAAAGACGGCGGTTGTGTATCACAACTGCAGGAACCCAAATATTGGATCTAATGGGAAGTTTCTGGGATGACACGAAAGCGCAACCAGAAAAGATGAGTTCTTCTGTAGCAGAAAACATGGAAGAGGTATTTATTTTCTTCAATGGATAACTTTTACAGTGGCTGAACATTAATCAGCAAAAGTCTCATTTTCTTTGCAAAACATCTGTTGAAGTATGTTTGCTCATAACTCGAGCCACGGTATGAGGTTATGAGCAATAGAAGTCATGCTAACACAACCATTGAATGTCGCTTTATTATCGCTACCTGGTTTGACTTGAACACCTTACAGAGGTGATATATACCAATCTCAATAATATATATATATAGTAACTCTTGCAGATTCAGTAGCATGTACATGCAATGCATCACTGAAGGTGAGTGCTAACTTCATTACTTATTCCTTCCATATAGAATGAGTAATGAGTTTGTTTGTTAAATATGAAGTTATCAAATTCCAAATGAAAGCAACCCAATTCAGCTGAGTTGGAATGATGCACATATTCATGGTTGTCTGACCATATATGGCTGAATGACTTATGATTTTTCAGAAATCCAATTCAATAATCTAATGATTTCTTTGCCTATTATATCCAGCTTAGTGTTCATGGTGGCACTGGTATCATGTCCAAAGAACACGAGAAGACCTCTCAAAGACAGAAAAAGTCAAAACTTCGGGGTTCAATTGATGCTGAAACTTCTGGAGGACCAGTTGGGCAGGTTTCTTCCTTTTCCCTTTCTCCAAAAAATGCTTTTGTTTTGATAATTACTTGGAGCTATCTTTAGAAGGATTCATTAATGGACAAAAATCTATTCTACACCAATTACTATATTAATTTTTGAGCAGACCAACAATCATTTTGTGTATTCATCTGATCCACGTCTCCTACCATGAGTGTCTAATGAGAAACATAATGAAGAAACTGGAAGGAAGCAGATCTTTTAACAATGTTCCCGAGAACAACACTTTTTGAGACAAAAAAATCATTCAAGTCACTAGAACCCACAGTTTTTAAATGTAATAATTACCTTCTTGAATATGTCCATAGAAACAGTGTCAAACAACTTCCTTTGTCAGTAACTTTCTTAGATATCCTGTTGAGGATGTGCTGCCTCAGCATCAAAAGATCCAAAAGTAAGGAAACATTAAATTTTGCTATGATGAAGGAGTGCTATTGATTTTGCATTAAATCCATATGAACTGTCAACAGAGACAGATAGAATGTAGTCATTAGAATAATGTACTCTCCTTACTATCTTCTCCTCACTAGAACGGGAAAAAAGAGCTGGAGAGCTCAGTTGTGAATGTCGTTTTTACTCAGGTGATGAGAGGTGTAATCATGGTTGGGTTTGCTACGCTTGTTCTCCTTACCAGACAGAAAACCAGGTAGCGGGTACCTATGTCATCTCTCCTTTGATGTAGAAGAATGCCGCATACTCTTCACATTTCTCAACACATCAGACAACATTTTCTTGTCAACTTGTTAAGTTGCACTCTTGGGATTTTTCAGATAGATATGCTAGATGATTGGTGCTGTCCAAGCGGTCAGCTTATAGAAAGTACAGGAACTATTTGTATCCACAAATTGCTTTCAAATTATCTGGATTCTTCTGTAAGGATATGTTGGTGCTCCTATATTTTTAATGAATCCCTGGGCTTATCAAGAAAAACAAGCTTGCTTATAAATGAGTTCCATAAGATCCGGATGAACAATTTTTTGGTATTGTTTAGCAGTTTCCAATTGTTTTAGTTCTTACATGCTTTCTTTTGAAGCAAAACAATTAAAAGCACGTAAGTGTTTGATAAGAATTTTAATGTGTTGTTGCTACTGAGCTTTTGGATGTGAAAGTTCAGTTCATTTTTTTTTTTTTTAAAGTAACTATGAAACCTATTGACTGGTCTATTTATAGATCAAGTGTAAGAGTTATGCCCAGAGCACCCTTGAACCACCAAATTCAAGCAAGCCTGTAGTGTTTGCAAAGAGAAGACAAGACAGTCAATAATACACACACACACACACATACATGGTATCATTTTTGAATAGCCTATAAGGTTTGATAAACACAACAAATAGAGAAATAATTTGCAATGGATTAAAAATCATTTGAGAAGAAATCTACATGCATCAAGGGGATTTTATTGATTTAAAAAACTCTAAATGTGGCTTGTCAAAGGAAAATTATTATTGATGAGCACACTTTGAATTTTTATAACAAGATTGTTTTGAATTTTAAATAGGCAATTCTATAAGAATGAAGGTAACAGGTTGAGTGAAGCAATGAAAATAAGAGAGATCATTAAACCAATTATCGTTCTACAGGTTGGCTACTTTGTTTCGATCACTAAATAAACATTGCAACAATGATAATAAGACTTGAATAATAGAACATATTAAAAAATGCACAATCACGTGATGATTTTGTTAGAATAAATCAATTGATACATATGCTTGCTATTAATATATATGTTTAGGATCTAGATAGGTTTAGGATTATGATTTAGGGTTAAGGTTAGAGTGAGGTTTCGATTTTAGACCTAGGTTTGGAGTTTAGGTTTGTGTTAGGGTTTTGGTTTTCGAGTTTAGATATTAGAATTAAGTGTTAGGGTTGAGGTTTTAATTTGGATTTTGAGTTTGTTTTCGGGGTTGGGGATTTGTTAAAATTTAGGGTTTGCTTAGTGTTTGAGGTTTAGTTAAAGTTTTGGTTTTGAATTTGGGTTGCTCCAATTAATTTCAAGGGCTATAGCCCAATGTTTAAGTTAATGGGTTGTGCTATTAGAAACAACACAATCATAAATCTTTGTGATTTTTCAAATAATTTTTTGAGTTGTGCTAGTTTGCTAAATATTTTTAGCATGTGTTAGTTTTCAAAAACAAATCTCCCCTATATTTTACAATAATAATGATTCATTGGGAAAATATAAAAGAATATGACTATTAGAGTGATAAACATTAACAAGTCAAATACAATTAACCTATATATAAGTATTATTGAGAGTCCAGCTCTTTTAATAACAATTAGGGGTACATGATGATACACAATAACATAGCTATTAGATTCGGTTCGAGTTTGGTTCAGTTTAACATTTTAGTTATGAGTTTGTCGAGTTAATACATATCGATTCTAAAATGCATTGTTTCAATTTTTTCAAACATCTTTTGTATAAAACAAAATTTGAAATTTGAAACAATATGATTTAAGACAAAAATCTTGAAAAAATCTCTTCGAGTTGACCTGGATCTCACTCTAATGTTCTCAGGTCAACTTCCAAAATAATTGACTTGTTGGGTTATCTCAAATTTGAACAAGTCAACTTTCAAAATGGTTCAAAAGGAAATTCAATCTAGAGTACTAGGCTCCGGGTCACCAAGTCAACATATAGAGTCAAGTTTAATCTACACACACATACACACGTGTGTGTGTGAGGGAAAAAGAATAAAACAAACACTAGAAATTATTAGCGAAGAAATTCAAACACTTCTTCCCATATATGATTCTCCTTTGTGCCTAACTCCGGCCTGCCCATGACTAAGTTTAATAATCGATAGGACACGTTGTAAGAAGATCCACCTCTCAACAGTTAAACCACACCACTCCTTGTACTGAATTTGTCTCTTCCTATGGACAAAAACGCCTTCCTGTCCACGCATACTTGTAAGTGTTATTTTTTCTTCTTGTCTAATAGATCTTACCATGGGAAGATTTTTGGCTTTAGATTAATTTTGATTATTTAGCTTTTATTGGATTGTTTGAGGCTATTAATATGTTTATCGAGATATTAACGATGTTTTTTTTTTAAGTATTTTGAATCAAAATGAGTTTTTTAGCAAAAACAAAGCCTTGATTTTTTGGTGACCTTTTGTTTGTCGAATTCTACAAACAGTAGACAACACGTCGTCTATTATTCACCCCTTAAAGAAATAAAAAAAATAATAAAACTAGGTTTTTTTAATATGTCAAATTGAATTTGTTTTATTATTTTGAATTTGTCTTCATATTGTATTTTTTTGGATTAATTTGTTCAAATTTGATTTTTTCATGATTGTCATGGTCTCATGACCTAGGTTGAGGTTTAATATATTGACATGCGTTGAATTGAGCCACTTCATTATGTTACCATGTCAATACTTGATTTTTGAAGTCATTTTTTAGATTTTTTTTTGTTCTTTAAATTTGTTTTCTTCTAGTTTCATCCTATAGCTTTTTAAAAAATATATATTATCTTGTTTTTTATCTTATAATTAAATAAGAAATAAATTAAAAAAATAATTGGATTCCATAACCTTTATAGGCTTGGTAAGTTAGGTCGTGAAGCTCAGGTCAATCAAAATATATTGTTGTTCAATTATTTAAAAAAATGATGTGACACTGAAATTGTTTTAAGTATTTGGTTTATTTTGAATTGGTTTTCATGATATGTTTTGTTTTGGTTTTTGAAGGATTAATTGGTTTCGATTTGCTTTTTATATGAGTTTTTATCATTTTGATTTCTTTTTAAATCTAAACCACAATAAGTTTAATGACACTAACAAAACAATTCTCACAATCTTCATTTTTTTTATGTTAAAAAAAATTAGTCTGACATGTAGTGAAGTGCAAGTCAATGGACTAGTAAAAACTAAAGGGTGTGGAAAATGTATTGTAGCATAAGAGAGAAAACAATGTGAATTGTAATAGTGTTCTACAACGCTTTTTTTTTTTTAAATAATATTTTTTGTCCTTTGGCTTTTTTATTCAGTCCTTTGATTTTAACTGTTTTTATTTTTTTTCTTTAATGCTGTGTTTATCTAGGATTAGACTTGGTGGTTTGTTTTAATTAGTTAGGCTAGGGGATTGTGTGATATGTCAAGAAAAAATCTTGTTGCTTGGTTTATGGTTGGTTTATAGGGACCAAACAAGATTGTATTGATTGAAAACAATTGAATTACAAGGACTGAATTTAAATATTGGAAAAATGTTAAGCCCGCTTTTCTTTTTCTTGGTAACAATGGGGACTAAATTGGATGGGCAATGAAAATGTTTATCCCAATTTATTTTAAAGACTTTTTTCTTCTAATTTGATCCTTTTAGATTGAATTTTTTCGGTATTAGACTTAGAGGTTTGTTTTGATTGCCTATAAATGGTCTTGCGATGTTGAGAAGAAATTCTTGCATGCAGTTAATGTTTGATTTTTTAAAATAAAACTCAATTACATTGATCTAAAACAATTAAGACTTTAGGGACTAAAGGTTGGCGTGTACATTGTAGGGAGAGTTGTTAAGCCTTGGAGGCTCATTTACCCTCCTTTGGCAACCAAATAGGCTATTTCGCGATCTCTTTTGAATCTTCTCAATGAGGGCTACCGTATGTGGCAGTGAGTGAGAGTGTTGGGGCATAGGTGTTTTGTTGATGGCTTTTTGTCTCGTCCTCTCTATTTTCTGTCTCCTTCACTCAGTTTTGATGCCTTGATTTGTTAATTTTCTTATATATTAATTTGGGATCCCATTTTTTTATTTGTTATTTTCTTCTTTTATGTCCTCTTTGAAGAAAAAAATTAATCACATCCTTTATAATTGATATTTTTTTGTTTTATGAGAAGGCTCTTGCTAAAAAACATTGGGCTCACACAACACATACGAATCATTTTCGTGCATAAAAATACTAACATATATGAGATTAAACACATAGATAACAAAAATGTTCATTTTAAAGGTTTGAAATTGACTTTTAAGGTAAACCAAATCATCAAAAAATATAGAAATTTCATATTGGGTCATAGGGCGCACATGTAACTCACATGCTGGCCAATTAGCCTTGTTGAACTAATGAGTATATTTACCTCACGTGACAACTAAATATACCAGCAAAAACAAAATAAAATTAAATTGGAAAGAATTAATTGGATTGAAAAAGTAGGCTGAATTAATTGTACTAAAAAAAAAAGGTTAGATAGAAACAAAGTTGGATAACAATTCAATTGGTCCCTCAAATATTTTTGCCTTTTAATTACAATCCCTAACTTTTAGATCTTTCTAATTTTATTTAATTACAGTTTTAAATCTTGAATTTTCTTTTAATTTAATCCCTAAATTAAATTAATTGATTTTTCTAGTTTGGCTAGTTTTCAATTTAGTCATTAGCTTCCAAAATTATGCAATTTTGACCAATTTTACCTCAAATTAGTCATTGGTTCCTAAAATTATGTAAAATTAACCAATTTGATTCTAAAATTCAATTATCTTCTCCAATTAAGCCTTTAATTAACTTTTAATTTAGTTATTTGTTTCAAACTTACCCTTGGTTCTTTAAGTTCTCTGATCTTAACCAAATTAACTATTTTCCTCAATTTCTCTTCAATTGAGTTTCAAATTACAACCCAAACCATTCTTGGATATTTTTTTAAACTTCTCAAACTCAAACCTTGACCTATTGACTCAAGTATTGGTCAAATTTTGCTCGAAACTATATTTTTTTTGTTTTTATTTTTTTTTGTAATTTTCAAATCATTATTTTCAATGATTTTTTTTCTAAATTTTATAAAAGAGAAAAAAATAAAATATATATCTTAAAATTGACTAAATTTATTAAAAAAAATTTTGGATTTTATATTTTTATTATAAAAATAAAGGAGGCAAAATTAAGTTATGACAGTGGGGTTACTTCTTTACAATGACTACGATACAAAGCCATGAAAAATAGGCTTTGTGTAATAAGTTTGTAAAGAAAATGATATATATAAAAAAAATTTAAAAAGCCTCAAAGTTGAGAGGAACTAGGAGATTTTAAATTTTGCTCAAATTCAAAAGCAACTTGCCTTATGATTTTGTTTTTAAAAAAATTGGTTATTTCAGGAGGTGACTTAACCCATGGTCATTTCCAGAAGTATCATTTTGTATAGAAATTTTTTATACAAGACATTACACAATTTTAACATTACAAATTAGAAAACCAAATAATTGCTTACCTACTAGAAATATAGCTCCCTTTTTCCAATTTCCCAATGTGACAATCTTAGTTCATTATTTCCAACTTGATTTCTTCAATTGCTTGACCTATTGTTCTAATTGTCTATTTATTCTTCATGTTTGAAGAATGATAGTGTGCTCTTTCTTGTCTATGATTATTTTCACTCTCTATTTCAAGATAGTCTTTACATTCTCTTTTACTATTTGGGAGAATGTTGATTTTCCCCCTAGCCTAGGATTTTGCTACACTATTTTTTTTTTAATTTCTCAGGAAGTCACAATTTGCCTTTAGTTATCGAGGTAATTTTTTCAAGATTAGTCAACGTTGGGGCGTTAGGCTCGATCATGGTTTGATTGTTATATTGGTAGATAGATAGAGGCACGAGACCCACATGTTCGACTTATGTGTTAGGGAGATGACACTCATGCTCCAAGAAGTTGCCATATTACTTTGCCATGCAATAGATGAGCCATTGTTATAGGCCCAACATCGTTTAATAAAAAAGAATTATATCCTCATCTACTAAGACGTACGCCTTTACCTAAAGGATATAAATGTGATCATATTAAGTTGAATTGGTTGCAGACCAATTTTGCAACCTCTCCAACTGATGCGATGAAGGTGGTGATGTATTATTATGCTTGAGCATGCATAATGCTTGTCATTCTACTTTTTTCAACAATTATAGAACTTTCAAGGCATTTGTAACTATAACTAGGGGCCAATCATACTTGCCTATCTTGTCTACCAACTATGTCACACATGCATGAAATAAGAAAAATAAATTGGCAGATGTTTTCTATTTCAATAGGTATGATTTTATAGAATATTTTCAGTGATTTTTTTTAAATATTAAATAATAGTTTTGATTATGAATATGTAGTTTTGGTCATAAGAGAATCTCTATATTGGTTGTCCAGATGTTTGGAGAAACACGTTGTTGGATGTGGAGACGAGAAGGTAACTCTCATTAGAGCTTAATAATAATAATTTTTATTAATTTTAATAACATGTTACATATATAAATTAAATGCAAAACTGTATTAACTTATCGATTTGTCATATCAGCTGGTATAAGACTAAGTCTAGGCATTTTACCCAAAAATCTACCAACATTTACGAGTTCTATCCGCTGGTATGTATATGTTGTGCACTCATAATTTGATAGTAGCAGATCTTCAATGTGCATTGAGGGCACTAATGTATGTCTAGCCGTGGTCCTAATACATTGCTTTGTCATTATTAAGATGCATTACCCTGATTAGGATATGTCATTTTGAATTATATCAACACATCCCTAATAATGTTGATACAGTTGATGAGCTACATAATATTAATCATAGAGGTAAAATGGACAACGATTGGTTGATGATTTATGTAGAATATGTAAACCTTTGGTAAGCCAAGAGAGATCAATAGAGTGACATCGACCAATTGATTTAGATAGCTACATGACGTGATACATGAACATAATATGACAATTTATTACATCGATATGAGAGCGTATTTCAAGGTGTCCACATAATCTAATGAGTTACACGCCCCATGCATTAAGAAATAATAAATTGGTATGAATTAGTTTTTTTTAATAAATATTTTATTTATATATTATATATGATGAGATATTTTTTTGTTATATATTAAGTGAATTATTCTATATGGGAGGATCAGAGAGTTGTTGTCGTGGTCTATGATGCAATTAATGATGTTGTGTGCACCACTTTCACCATTTAATTCACATCATGTTGTTATCGACTTGATGAGGCTGGGGAAGCTGAGTGTTTAGACGTTACAATAAAGAGAGGATGATGGTGTTTTTCATGCATGACGACATGTTTATGATTCCGATGGTATAGACCCATCTATGATATAATTAATTAGATGTACTTGAATGATGTATTTTAATATTATAAGAATTCATTTTTTTAATATAATAAATTAATTGATTTTTGTTTAATTATGAATTGACTTGAAATGAAATGTAACTACAAGTTATGTGATTTATATTGAATTGGTTGTGATTGTGTTGAATATAACTTTTTGAGTTGGTTGGTATTTTGAAAAATATTTGAAAGGCTAAAAAAATGCTCATGGTTTGACAATGTTGAGGTCTCACGTGTCTCACCTATACATCATAAGATCGCACAAGTTGCACATACATGTCTTGTGGTTCTGTATGTATAACTTATGTGTCTAATAAAATTATGTTATTTTTAAAAAATAAGTTTATATCTATGCTAGTTTGGATATATTGTTTAGCCACTAGGCTATTTTTTTAACCAAAAAAAAACTCTATTTTTAAAGTCTTGTCAATAAAGTTGGAGAGTAAAGAGAGAAAAAAATGGGTTAATAAAATAAAAGCAACTAATGATAATAAGAAAATTTTAAGAGTAGAAGGACCAAATAAATGCAAACAACCGAACTTGCTTTTATACTCCATTCATATTGGGTTTTTTTTAAAAAAAAAAAACTTAGCATAGTAAACTTAAAGTTTTGGTGGAATAACATCGTTTAAAAAAGATTTGGTAAAATAGCATACTTTGACATTGCCTGACATTTAGTAAATATCATTACTAAAAAGCACGATCACTTAAAATGTTGCGCTTCTAAAGGGCGGCATCAATTAAAATTTAAACTCAGATAAAAGAACATAAAGAATAGACAGAGACACAACCTCTCTCTCTCCCAACCGAGCAATTCCCTCACTATCTCTCTGAAAAAACCACCAAACACCTTCATTTTACCCTTTAAACAAACAAAAAATCAAAATCATCTTAATTTGTAAGCATCATTAGATTTTTTATGTGCAAAATCGATCGTTCTTTTTACTATCGCCACTGCCACCACCCTAGTCTTTTTTCTAGTCCTATAAGCAAGGTAAACATACTACATTGATATAAATTTATGTTTTGTTTGGTTGAAATGAAATAATTATTTATGTTGAATTTAAGGTTTATGGTGTAGGAGTTGTTGAATTAATGTAAAATTAGTCAAGAATATCATTAATTAGGGTTGATTTGATATATTTAGACATGAAAATAAATTAAATTAATTATGAAATAATAATTCAATTAATATGTGCTGCATTTAATTGGTGTTAAGAGTTTGAAATTGGAATTTTATATGTATTGTTTGAATCAGCTAATAATATAATTAATTGCGCTTGATAATTTCATTGACAAGAGTATGGATGCAGTGGAATTATAACAAATTAAATGTTTCATTGAATTGTTGATAAATTGACAAATTTGATATTTTCTTTAAATTATATTAATTTTTTATTAATTTAGGTTTGATTTAATGCAATTGAGCATGAAAATATCAATTAGATTTTGTATTATGAATTATGTTTAATTTATAGTGAATTTGCTTTAATGTTAAATTTTAGAAATTTGATTGTATTTGATATGAATTTTTCTAATTAGTGTTAGGATAATGTAATTTAGTTACAATTACATTCATTTGACCAAAATCTAGTTTTTTTTACAGGATGTCTTATAACATATTTATATTATGTCATTATGGTGGCACAATTGTTCATGATATGAACAATAATATCATATACAATGATGAGAGTAGTTTGTTGTTAAATGGTAATTTAGGTGTGTCATATACATAAATAAAATAAAATAATTTTTCATGAACTTGAGTGGAATTATAATGATATTGATGTTGAAATAACTTGGAGTTGTCAAATTGGTGAACATCAGCACTATCCTATATCGATTGAGTGTGATTGCAGCTTTAAGAAAATTATTAAGTAATTTAAAATGATGGTTTTATATGTGAGTAGTCTACCAAAATCTATGTGTATCATAATTTTTGCATGTCTTTCAAATTCAGTTAGTAGAGGTAAAAACGATTTATCGTCGGATGATTTGCTGCAAATGGTAGATGACACAATGATACATTGCCAATCCATTTGTTAATTAACAAATGGATGATGATAAATTAGACCTAAATATGATGGTAAATGATGATGATGATGTTGATGATGAAATCATACCTCATGTTTTTAAATTTAGAGATGCTTCCAGGTCTAGTTCTGTTGTTTCTAATGATTAGGCACTTAGTCATAGATATATGTAGGAGGGTTTGAGTTGGAGGTTGAACAAACATTCAATAGTAAAAATGAGTTGGTTAATATAGTTAAACAATGACACATTGCACATTCGGTTAAATATCGAGTCCAACGGTTAAACTTTATATTTGTTCAATTACAATATGTGGAAACACATGAATGTAAATGGTCTTTGTATGGGGGATATTATAAAAGGTCAGATTCATTTGAGATGGTAAAGTTAAAAGCCACACAAATGTATTTCGACCTTTATTAAAACTGATTATCATCAGCTTGATACAAACTTTATTGTTAATGTTATATCAACCTTGTAATGAATAAGTTTTCAACAATTATTGTAAGTATATAGGATGAGATGAAATTGTATTGCAAGTACAAAATTTCATATGACAAAGCACGAGTTGCAAAATAGAAGGTCATTGAGCATCTTTTTGGTTCACACGAAGAGTCTTTTGAAAAATTACCTAGGTTATTGGCAATAAATGAATCAAATCCTATAATAGTTGTTGATTGAACACATCATAAAGGAATTTTTGATGATACAATGGTTTTTTAGAGATGTTTTGGTCATTTGGACCTTGTATTAAAGGTTTCAAGTACTATAGACCACTCATCAGTGTTGATGACACACATTTGTATGGACAATATACTGGTAAGTTATTGATTGTAGTTGTTTTTTATGCAAATAATGGGTTATTCCCTTTGGCTTTTACAATTGTTGATGAAGAAAATAATTCTAATTATAGATGTTTTTTGCTTTGCTTATAAAGATATATTACTGATGCTAGAACATGTATATGTATAATAGTAGATAAACATACATGCATTAAGAATAGAGTAGCAAAAGTTTGTCATCAACCTATTGGATACCAATAGTTTTGTGCCAAACATTTTAATAGTAACTTCAATTATAAATTTAAAGACCCAGATACAAAATAAGATTTGATGAGGAAATGTTACAAACCCTCAAGGCACAAATTTGATTTGTGGTTTGAAAGAATGTGTAAGTTGGACCCATCATATAAAAAATGACTTAAATAGGAACAAAACAAATGTGCTTAACATTATGATGGTGTTGGTCAATATGGTAATATGACAACTAATCTTTCAGAATAATTTAATCATGTTCTGAAAGGTGCTCTTGCAATGCTTATTTCAACTCTAGTGTAATTAACATTTTACACGTATAATAGTTATTGGGTCAAGTAGAGATATGAAGCTAATGTTATTATTCAACGTTGTAAAATTTACCCCCTGGCAATTAAGATTGAATTAACAATAAGTAGTGATAGATCAAGAGATCATATTGCAATGTTGTTTGACTTTGAATAAGGGGTGTTCCAAGTCAACACTCCAATTAAATCGAGTGTTGTTAAATAACAGACAACTTGAATGATACAACATGCACATGTGGTAAATAACAGACATTCCAATGGCCATGTTCATATGTTGTTACATGTTATGTCAAGAATTACAGACTTTACATAATTTGTTGATGGTCATTACATGATTCAGAGCTACATATCATTATATGACATACCATTTCGTCTAATACCAGATGAGTTAGAATAGACCGATTACACTAGACCTCGAGTTTAAACAAACTTATATAGATGAAAATTCAGGTGTGGTTGACAAAATGACAACTCATTTGCATAACGAGATGGATTCAAGAGAAGGTTATGCACATTATAGGTGTAGCATATGCAATGACATATGCTATAATAGGAAAACATGTCCTAATCAATAAAATATGTATAACAATATAATTGTATACAAACTATATATTATTTATTTATCATGTTATGGTATATTATTAAATTTTTATGCATATTAAACTTATCTAGTTTCACATCAATCACATGTATTATTATATAAGATGTCGCGCACTCAAGGT